>Ga0098057_1000270_pt1 | contig 19271 bp, 12 predicted proteins | sample 18_taG_FD_77072 | JGI IMG/M metagenome (GOLD analysis project Ga0098057, IMG submission 77072) | Marine viral communities from the Subarctic Pacific Ocean - 18_ETSP_OMZAT15316 metaG | ecosystem: Environmental > Aquatic > Marine > Oceanic | place: Pacific Ocean | collected 2015-01-19 | reverse complement strand
GGGGTTACTCTGTGGTAATTGTAACACCAGTTTGGGTAGTTTTAAGGATAATCCGGCCTTACTTAGAAAAGCAATAGAATATTTAGAGAGGGAGACAAATGGACTTGAAGAAAATAAAGTTATCGGATGAAGTTTTAAGTAAGGCAAAAGAATACTCCAAGGGTAAGACCTATAAAAGGAGTATGCGAGGAGAAGAAGGTACTAATATCGGAGCTATAGGCGAGTACGTAGCTAAGGACTATCTAGAGGGTTTCGGTCTGGCTGTATCAGACAACAGAGGTACGGAGACAGCGACACAGTATGATTTTCTAGTTAATGGTAAGAGTGTAGAGGTAAAGACTAAGGATCGAACAGTACCACCAAAGTCATTCTACGAGTGTTCTGTTCCGCTCTACAATCACTCTCATCAGAAACCTGACTGGTTCATATTCCTATCACTCTACAGGAATGATTCACGGTATGAGGATGCATACATCTTAGGTATCTCCACCTATGACTTTATTGAGAAGGAAGGTATTACTGTGATGAAGGGTGAGGTAGATGAAAGTAATGGTTGGATGTGTAAGGAGTCATGCATCAACCTGCCCATAGATAGGCTGTCTGGAGTTGATCGGCTTATTCTAGAATTAAATTCAATCTAGTAGTTGCAACTACGTTTCTGCTATGAGATAATACTAACTTAAAAATTGGAGACAACATGATCGTGAGACTATATGAGTCAGGAGACCTTGACTTAGCTACCGTTAAAGAAATGCTATGGCAGGCAGACTCCCAAGCCAACTTCCATCCAGACGCTCAGTGGATAAATTCGTCATCATTTGGAACTATACCAGCATCAACACGGAATAAGAGCCGTGTGTATACTGAATTTTCTGTCCGTTGGATTGGGCGAGAGTCCGTCATTATGTGGCTAACCAGTAACCAGATTCTCTTTGAAATTATATCTTATGATATGCTTCCTGAAGAAAAGGAGGCTATTGAGGGCACCATCAACAGTAATTTTACTGAACCAATAAACCACATAAACTAATGATACATCCAGACATAAAACTAAGCCATTCCAGTAGCACCAACTTCTGTGCGAAGCAGTTATGGTATAAGAAATTAGGTGGAGCAGAGTTCCACCATAACTTCTATTCTGGCGCAGGTACTATGGTAGATGCAGGATATGAAGCAGGTCTAAAGAATATCATGACAGGCGTTGAGGCGTGTAACATACGTAAGTCAATGGAGAAGTCCCTTGAGGAAATGGAATTTTCCATGTCCTATGATGAATTTTCTAAACTGGCAAACACGTTAGATGAGCATGTGTCAGCGGTAGAGGGGTACATGAGTTGGATTAACTACAAACCGTTAGAGACTCAGTACTATTTCAACATCATCTTTGATGGACATACCAGAGTAACCACTGGTTACATGGACATTGTTGCCGAGCGTAATAATTTACCCCTCATCATAGATATTAAGCGACAATCTAAACCTGCGAAGAAGGCGAAGAAGGAGTGGGTCATGCAAGGCGCACTTTATGCATTAGTATTAATGAAGCAGAGAAAACTGGTGGACATACCAGCATTTGAGAATCATCTCATCATACCCAACCAGCCTCCTGTATTCCTAAAGACGGAGCTAACAGCGGAGGACTTATACATGGCATATAAGATGCTCACTGAGTTAAATGACAGGGTGGATAAAGACTACTGGCCTCTTAACAGAAGCCATGCGCTATGTTCTAACATGTGGTGTGATGTATATGACCGTTGCCATTATGAAAATTTCATTGGCGTGGATGCCCTGCTAGATAAAATAGAATGAATAATAACTTACTAAAATTATTATATATTACCGAACAACACCTAACGCTTGCTCTTAAGACATTGAAGGATGAAAGCTATGGCGAAACCAGACTTATATTATTCACAGCCCTCTCAACAATCGGACAACTACAAGAAATCCTTGAGGAAGAATCCTTTAAGGACTACGAGAAGCGAAGAGAGTAGAAACAATTTAAAGAGGGACAAACAGATTATGGCGAGGTTCAAAGAACTTGGCTATAAGAAGGGAGACAACGGTAATCTTCCTTGCTTTTGTGGGGAACTAGACCAAGACACTGTCTGGTGGATGTCCAATTGCAAGAGCAGAACTAACCACCTATTCTGTTCCATGTGTGGTGTGCGAGTATTTGAACCAGAGATTAAGGAGACCCTAGCTAAGTTGCTAGACCTCTGGCGCAAGCTCAAGTGGCGCATGTGGAAGAAGGATGAGGTATCAATCAGTAATCTTTTAAGCAAAGGAAGTAATGCTTGAAAAATATAAAAGAGAGGTTATGAGAAAGCCTGAAAAATTGGTTGTCGAGGGGGAAACAGGGGCTGGTAAAACAACCTTTGCATGTTCCTCCCACACAGCAAAAGAGCCTGTATTTGTCATCAACGCAGATGACGGTGGTGAGAATGTCTTTCACAAGACAGGGATCAACCTGATACATGACTGTGTACCTACAGGTGATGTGAAGGAGAACGCTGAGAAGTGGGACTCTATCATGGGAACCCTCCGTGAACTAGCGAGCGAAAAGACTGGTATAAAACGGATCATTGTAGACTCCGTTGACAAGCTGGAAATCTTAGCTCAGGGCAAGGTATGTGTTGACCATAAACAGCCTCATATTGAGTCATTAGGGTACGGAAAGGGCTACGCATATGCTCGTGGCGAGGTCGCTAAAATGCTGAGTGGTCTTAATTATTTAAGGGATACTCAGGACATCCAGCCAATCCTTATCTGTCATACGCAGATACGGACAATTAACAAGCCAACAATGGAGCCGTATGACTCCTTCATTTTAAAGCTCCACAAATCCCTGTCTGCTGATATAATGGAGTGGGCAGATGTAATTTTATTTGTGGCGTTTGAGACCATAGTCAAGAAGATCGACTCTGGATTTAACAGGAAAGATAGCAGGGCAATTCAGTCCGGTAATAGGTTCCTGTACACAAGTGGTTCTATGGGCGTTGATGCCAAGAATCGGTTCGATTTACCCCCCGAAATTCCTGCCGACTGGAATGCGTACCGCAAGCTGATTGACAGCTTTTGGGATGGGGAAAAAACTAACTCAGAAACTCCGAACAAAGGATAAGTATGTTTGACACAGCAAATACAGACTTCTCAATAGAAGATGTACAGGCAACTCTGGAAGCAGAGAACACACGTGAGCGGGTAGAGGTTCCTGCAGGCGAGTATGTCTGTGAAATTAAAGCCCCCCTTCCTGATGTAAGACAGGATGCCAAGGGGCATAACAAGATACTCATGCCTATCGAAATCTCTGGCAATGCAGAGTTCGATGGACAGTGGTTGTTTGAAGCCATCTATATGAACAACCAGCATGATGATGGGGGTAAGGTCAAGGATGGAATAGGTAAGCGTAAGGTGGCGAGGTATGCCAATGCGCTTGGTATGAAGAAGCTCAATAACCTAGGTGAACTGGAGGGTAAGTTTATCAATATTGTATATGGGCCTAATAAACGTGGCTATAACGAGGTACAGGAGATTACTGCGTTTAATTCCACACCAACGGCAACCGCTCCCTTAAGTTCAAAAGAAGCGGAAGAAAAGGCAGACCTGCCGTTCTAATGTATTGGGATCAACCCTTGAAAAGATAGGCTCTGTTCCCAATTCGGCGGTCAGGTTTCTCTCCTGTTACCTGATCGCCTCACCTATAGCAAATAGTCTATAGCAAATAGTCTATACTGATGACCATGATAGAAGCGTGGATTTGGAAAAATTTAATCGTAATTATCTGGACTGCGGTAACAGTATATCATTGGGGTCAGCCTTATGGATTTTAGGATGGAGATGCCATTCTATGAAGCAATCCTGCCTTGGCCTGTATCGGTCAATTCATTATACAAAGTAAGAGGGAAAGGTTTATACATCTCAGGAAAGGGTAAGGCATTTAAAAGTGCATGTGGTATCATCTTTGCAGGAACTAAGATGGTATATGAAACGGAAAGGGTGTGGCTAGATATACAGGTATATCCGCCTGACAATCGGAGACGAGACATATCCAACTTAATTAAGATAGTAGAAGATGCTCTACCTTGGTTCAAAGACGACTCACAGGTAGATAGGATTAAAATAATAAGATGCAAAAAGGATTCACGTAAAAAGGGGTACATTATAGTTAAATGTGGGGCATTAAATGGAACAGATAAAACATGAGTATAAGGATGGGAATGGGAGACTACTATATACAGTAGTAAAATTTCCTAATAAAGAATTTCGTAGACTTAGAGTTGATCAGACAGGTAAAGAAGTTTGGAATTGGGATGGTATAAAACAGGTACCGTACCGTTGGCCTGACATTAAGGATCAGCGTGCAATAATATTTGTCGAAGGAGAGAAGGATGCAGACAGACTCCACGACATAGACTTGTTAGCTACAACTATAGCAGGGGGTAGTAATGCATGGTCACCTCTTATAAAAAAACAATCCGACTTTGCAGAAAAATATTTCAATGGGTTTGATCAGGTCTTTATAATTCCTGACAACGATGAAGCTGGCAAGAAGTTTGCCCAAGATACAGGTGAACAGATACGAGACTTTGTATCTAAAGTTTGGATAGTAAATTTACCTAACCTCAGTAAGGGTGGTGATGTATCTGACTACTTGGATAACATTCCACCAGACCAACAGAAGTCCTCCCTTTTAAAATTAATTGAAGAACTAAAGACACCGTTTGAGATAGAGGCATCTAACCTCGACCTTAACAAGGCGTGGGACTTTGACAGCCTCAACGTGGATGAATATCTGACTGAGTCAGAGCGTTCCCAAACAGTTAATGACATACAGGACACACACAATAGAATAATTTCACAACTCAAGGGGGTTTCGTGGTCAGGCGATACAGCCAATGCGGTTTGCCCCTCGCATGATGATCGCAAAGCCTCCCTGAGTGTTACGCTTGAAACGGAAAAGATATTAATGCGCTGTCATTCTGGCTGTAGCATTCAGACTATATGCAACGGCCTAGGGGTAAAGGTCAGTGAGTTATTCCTGAAGCGTTCCGTTGAGCTTAGACATCACCAGAAGAGTAACGTGGTGGTACCCAAGCCGGATGAGATGAAATCTATTTGCGATAACCTGTTAAATGACAATGAGCCGGAGGAGTTCGATGACACACACATTCCATCCATCCTACGTGACCATGTACGTGAAGCCTGTGAACTAACAGAGGCATCCTCGGCAATTATATATGGTACTGCACTGTCCTGTCTAGGTGCCCACGCTGGTATCAAACTCACCATACAACCTCCTAATTATTTTGTACCCTTGTACGGTAACATGTGGTTCCTCTCCATATCAGAGAGTGGTTCGTTCAAGACCACAGCCTTGAATGCTGGTTCTGCCAGACTTAAAGATAGGGAAGAAAAAATAATATACGAGGTCAAGGATTTGGAAACACGGATAGCTTCAATACGAGAGAATGGGGGACACGAAGGAGACGAGGAACTAATGGAGTACGTTAATGAATTAGAACGCTATCGTTCTATGAGGAAGGTGTTACCCAACAAGGCATCATGGGAAGCCTGTATTGACCGTATAGATGATACTGGCGGAGGTATCTGGTTACTGTCTGAGTTTGGGGCATGGTTAGCCATGTTAGAGTCGAACCATAACAGGGGATTCCGTCAACACCTTACGGAATTGTACGACACGCCTAGTTACTTTGAAGATGTTACTCGTACAGGTGGCAGTAAGGTATTACGCAGACCTTTTATTGGCATCTCAGGAGTGTCTACTATGGAATTTCTGCACGGATTACTAGGTAAAGATGATGCAGGGTCAGGATTCCTTGCACGTTTCATGTTGTTTAAACCTCCAGTGTCAGAGAAGATACCGTTTGCACTCCCACAGAAAAGGACAAAGATACAGGAGCTACATTCCTACAGATTATTGTCAGAGATATATAATCAGCTCGACAATATTTCCGTTTCAGTAGAATATAATATATCGCCTGATGCACAGAAGATTTTTGAAGACTATCACAACGATATGTTTTTAAGATTTCAAGAATCTAATGATTCAACTAAGTTCGTGCTTGACCCCTTCCTCAAACGGTGGTCTCCTTCTGTGCTTAAATCAGCGATACTATTCCAATACCTTATTGATTCAGAGAGTGAAACCATTGGCGAATCCGCTGTGATGGCTGGAATTTCTTTATCTCTCTATGCTGAAAAGTGTACACGGTACCTCTTTGAGAGAGACTTAGGAGAGAGTAAGGCACAACGGAAACAAAGGAAGTTGATAGAGTACATTGCAACCAAGGGCGGTAGTATAACTCGCCAGCAAATGATCTCATCTAAGGTACTGGAGGGGGGACATGGTGAGTATGACTATGTTGTTGAATCCCTTGAACATTCTGGTAAATTATTTATGGAACGTACAGATGGGAAGGTCACCAGTAACTCAAGAATAATATTAACGGAGAATAATAATGATTAAACTACCTACACAATACCAGCAGTTCATACACCTGTCACGTTATTCACGATGGAGTTATGACCACAAGCGTAGGGAGAGTTGGGAAGAGACTGTAGATAGATACTTCAATTTTTTTAAGGAACATCTAAAGGATAACTATGACTATAAGTTTAAGGATCAAGATATAAATGAATTAAAGGAGGCTGTACTTTCCCTGCAAATTATGCCGTCAATGAGGTGTCTAATGACCGCAGGGCCAGCCCTGAAGAAGGAGAACGTGGCAGGGTATAACTGTAGCTACATCCATGTTGACTGTCTCCGTTCCTTTGATGAGATACTGTATGTCCTGATGAACGGAACAGGGATAGGGTTTAGTGTAGAGCGTAAGCACACGGAAAAGTTACCTCCACTTCCAGATGAGTTTCATGATACTGACACCACCATAGTGGTAGCAGACTCCAAGTTAGGATGGGCGAAAGCGTTCAAGGAATTAGTATCTCTGATATGGTCTGGACTAATACCCAAGTGGGACTTGTCCAACGTCAGAGAGGCGGGGTCAATCCTGAAGACCTTTGGTGGTAGAGCGAGTGGGCCTGAGCCATTGGATAGCCTGTTTAATTTTGTTATTAATCTAACACAGTCTGCACGTGGCAGAATCTTGAGACCGATTGAATGTCATGATATAGTTTGTAAGATTGCGGAGGTAGTTGTGGTTGGTGGAGTCAGGCGGTCTGCCCTCCTAAGTCTGAGTGATATAGATGATGATGAGATGCGCCATGCAAAGACTGGTGAGTGGTGGAGAGATAATCCTCAGCGTGCGTTAGCCAATAATTCAGCTAACTATCACGAGGTTCCACAGACAGGTACGTTCTTGCGTGAGTGGACTTCCCTGTATGAATCAAAAAGTGGGGAAAGGGGGTTATTTTCATCCAAAGCATCTGCTTCCCAAGCAAAAAAGAATTCAGATCGACTCATAGACCACGAAGCATACGTCTTTGGTACTAACCCTTGCTCTGAAATAATATTGCGCTCACGAGAGTTCTGTAACCTGTCTGAGGTAGTCATACGTTCTGATGATACAATCATTAACATTGGAAGAAAGGTAAAACTAGCCACAATGCTAGGTACAATCCAGTCAACCCTTACTAATTTCAAGTACTTAACTAGGGAATGGACTAGGAATTGCGAGGAAGAACGTCTCCTAGGTGTCAGTCTGACTGGTATCATGGGTAATAAACTAACGGCAAGTCCTAAACCAAGTGAGCTAGAATCTCTCAGGAGTATAGCAATTCAAACAAATATAGCCCTTGCAGAAGAAATTGGAATCAACCCTAGTGCATCCATTACCTGTGTAAAACCATCTGGTACGGTGTCTCAGTTAGTTGACAGCGCAAGCGGTATCCACTCCAGACACTCTCCATATTATATCAGGCGAGTCAGGATGGATGCGAAAGACCCACTCACCTCATACATGCAAGACCTTGAGTGGGCATGGGAACCTGACATAACCAAACCAAATGACACAGTTGTATTCTCATTCCCTATTCAAAGTCCAAGGGGATGTATTACTAGGAATGACAGGTCTGCACTTACTCAGCTAGAAACATGGAAGGTCTACCAAGAACACTGGTGCCAGCATAAGCCATCCATTACCATCACAGTCAAGGAGGAGGAGTGGTTAGAGGTAGGTGCATGGGTACTGAAGAACTTCGATGTCATGTCTGGTGTGTCCTTTCTACCTCACTCAGATCATACCTACAAGCAAGCTCCTTATGAGGACTGTAATAAGAAGACCTACAAGGAACTGAACAACATGATCTGCGAGGCACATTGGGAGGACTTAACACAGTACGAACAGGAAGATTATACCGTAGCCAGTCAGGAACTAGCCTGTGTAGCTGGAGCATGTGAGATATGAAAAAAAAGGAGACTAAAGAAACTGTAGAGGAATACTTAAAAAGAGGGGGGGAAGTAACAGTGCTACCAGACGAAATAGTTTGGGAGATGTTTCCTCCTCAAGAAAAACTTTCTTATGCGATAAGGATACTAGACTATGAGCGAGATCATAAACATAGAAGAACGTAGGCTGGCTAAACTCAGTGATGATGAACTACTGGTAGAAGCTCTTGAGCGGGTAAGTAAACAAATATTCTCTCACTCTACCTTGATAAAAGACCTGAACGAAAGGATGGAATATCTAGAAGCAAAGGTACTCCCCTTGGGTACCGTTAAAGGGTTTGATTAGCCATTCGTTGTTTCTTTTGTTCCCTTAGAGCTTTCTCCCTCTGACGTAAGAGAGAGATCGGAGGGGCACTTATTTTTGTTTTAGCTTGAAAATCTTTTACCAACTCCTGAATTTTTTCTCTGTAATCTTTAGCGGTCTCTTGTATATCTGCCTTATCCTCCTGCATTATTGTCATATTTACAAGGTCTCTCTTAGCCAACCGTAACAGCTTTTGTATTCTAGAATATTCATACCGTAATTGTTTATTTCTACCTTCAGGTACAGCGATTGGTGTGACGTTTATACCGAACATACGTGCGCTGGCTTGACCTAGTGTGAACCTAGCCTCTCCTTCCTTTGTTAGTTGTCCTGTGCCTGCTTCCCACAAACGCTTAACTGCACCGTACCCTTGTTCTGGCCCTTGACCAATGCCGTGGAGCATCGGTGGCATGGTGAGATTGAAAGCGAACCACATCATGTCGGCAATCTGTTCACTGAATGTACCGTAGTCATCTACAATTGGCTTCCTAGTAAACCCATCAACACCTGAGATGATGGCTGAGGCGGTTGTTAAAGCAGGACTGCCCATCAAACCAGCGGTACGGATAGCCTTACCGGGTTTATTCTCAAACAATTCACCTAGCAACTCAGAGAACATCCCCCAAGGAAAGAGATAACTGACATCAATAAATTGCACCCTACCATTATTATCTAAATAAGGCCACGGTATCACAGGGTACGGCCCAACTCCTTCAAACTTCTCTCTCAGGTAATCACTCATACTGACCTTAAGACCATCGTATTCTTCTTCGTCCAGATCGTTCACACTTTTAAAGAATTCCTTTGCGCTCCAGCCTAATAAGTAATACGGTAGGAACTTCCACGGTTTTGTAATAGCGGTTTCCAATACGATGGGTGCAACAAAACTGGTGAAGGAAATAAATGGGGCACCAAATGGTGCTCTCCGTACCCACTTAACTGAGGGGAGTGGGTTACTGTAATCGAACAGGTACTTCTCCGCATCGTAAGCGGCATCGTGTAGCACTTCCATTTCTCTGTCTGAATATTTTCCGATGTCCTTAATTTTTAATCCTGCTTTCTCCATCTTATACTTGAGCATCATCATCTTGCCCAATGAATCTATTCCACCGTAAAAATCAGAAGTCCCATCACGCAGTATATTAAGTGCCCCTTTAATTGGGCCGAGCACCGCCATAGTGGTTTTATCTTTTGCATCTAGGCGTTGCATCATGTCCTTAAATTCTTTTTCTATTCTGCCTAGTTCTGCGCTACTGAAGTTACCAGAGGTCAGGCCGATATCTTTAGCAAGTTGGTGGAGCTTCCCTTTATGCTTGCCCTTTTTTAACATATCAGAGAGGGAGGAAAGCATAAGGTCTGGCATCCTAACGAAAGGTACATCCCCTAAATTCATAAGGGTTAGGTTAGAAATAAAGTTACGTACCCAAGACGGTGGGTTTGCAGAAACCTTAGCCCATTTCCATAAGCGGTTGTAATCTCCCACCTTACCTGTATCACCGAACACCTTCTCCGCCGTTGAGATATCCCCTGTTTGCATGTTCATACTGCCGAAGATATCCTGTGCGATCTCCTTACGCACCGCCATGCCAGCTAGTTGTCCGTACTTAGGTGTAGTCGGCACTAGGGAATATTTCTTATAATCAATTTTCCCTTGTGACTTTTCCATTTGTGACTGAGCCACCTCTTCCATATCCTTACTCAGGTCTTCTACTATCTTACGTTCTGTTTCGTTTAGATTTAAGTACTTAACCTGTTTGAATATTCTGTCTGCTTCGTTAGCTAACCAGTACGCAGACACGGAGCTACCCCTTGTGTCAATTAATTCTAATTGCTTCTGTAGGTCTACACTGGCTGTGAGGCTTCTCATTTTACCCAGTACGTCATAGCGTACAAGGGAACTAGGCAGTACCCAATTAGGATTGCCAGCGATACTCTTGAGCCAGTCGATAATTGCTATATCCTTTTGTGGTACACCTATAGCCTTACTAGCCAGATAGCCGGGGTCTTCTATTTCTCCTAGTATTAACTTACGTACACCCTCTGGTATGTCCTTTCGTCCTATCAGGTAGGACATGTCCAATCCTAATCCTCCTTTAGTGGTGGCCTTCCTGAAGTTCTCCTCACCTAACAGGTACTTAAGGTATACCTTGGGTAGGTATTCCCCCTCGTAATGTTCTTTGGTTTTACGCTTCATTAATTTACGATCTACCAACATCTCACCTATCTCGTTTATTTTCTTCTTTGCAGAGATAGCAGTCTGCCGTTCCTTTAGGTTCTTTATTTTGTTGGGATCAAAGTTTTTAGTCGTGAGGTACTTAAATATTAAATCCTTTTGTTTTGACTTTTTAAGTGCATCGTAAACTTTTTTACCTGCAGTTTCTCCGGCAAGAATTATCCCTTTTACCTTGCGTCTGAGAGCCTTGTATTTAGCCGAGTCGGGGAGCGTACCTTGTGATACTATCCGCTTGGTCAGTCTGTCGGCAAATGGTTGGGAGAAACCTGTCCAACGCTTCAAGGGATTCCAACTCCGTGTATCTATGGCATGTTTAGCCGCACGTGACATCAGTATTTTAGATGAACGGACGTTCCCCTTGGGGTCTAGTATCGCTTCTGGTGTGAGGTCTTTCTTAGTAGGCTTGGACTCTATAATTTTTGCAGACTCTTTATCCATTGGTATGGTTCTCATCTTCTTACCAAGGACTATAGGTTCACCTCTATATATTATTCCGTCTACCCAATCCCCCTCTGTCCACTCGTTCCATCCAAGTCTCTTGTACCATTTAAAGAGTTGATTTTTTGACATGGGAGCAACCCCAAAAGGAGATACATAAGAAACTAAATTGACACCCTCCTCATCTGCAATCTTTTGCACGAGTTTCATTGTTTTAGTAGCGTGTCCCTTACCCTTTTCAAATGATCTTATATCCTTATACCATAAAACCTTACCATTGGTATGTGGCTCAATCTCTATTGCAGTTGCACCAATAACAATCTCATCAGGATTAAATGAATTTTTCTTGCCTAACTTTTTTATTCTGTTTAAAGCACGTGATACAGAAGGAGTTATTTTTTCATTTTTTATATCAACTTCCTTACCTGTTGGTACATCTGCGTATTCTTTTTTCTGAATAAGTTTTGAAGCCCTAGTTAAAGTACGAGCCTCCTTACTCAGCGTAACCTTATCTTTAGGTAGTTTAGTCTTACCAGATGCAATCTCTTTTATAGGTTCTTCCGTATCAGGGGAAACTCTTCCACTCTTTTTCCACTCTGCTTCCAGTTCTTTTGCAGAGGGTTGCTTTACCATTTTAGAAAATCTGATTAATGTCCTTGTCCGTGGATCAAGGTCTGTCCCTTTTAATGCAGTGCCAAATAGATGTCTAACTTTAAATAATGTTAAATTCTTAGGCAGAAGAAATGGTTCCTTATAAGCCAATACCGTTGGATCAGTACTATCTCCACCATGAATTTCTTCTTTCCCTTTCCTTGTCCTCTCATTGAATCTACTACTGCCAATAAATTTTAAATTAGGGGCAAGATTTTGAAGGGATGCAATTGCTGTTCGATTACCCTCTTTAACATTCTTTTGTTCTGCTTTAGTTCGTTTTATATCCTTGCGATGAATACCATCAGTTACTGACTGGTCAAGCCTGTCTGCTTCTTTCTTTTGATAATCACGACTTCCAAATATAGTCTGATCCCAGTCCACAAAACCATCCTGTGTAGCGGCTAACCTTTTTTCAGACTCTAATCTTCTTTCTTCCCATGATTTTCTATCTATTACGTTACCGCTCTGGTAATAATCTTTTTTAAGATCGTAACCATTATCAGATACGTTATCCCAACTGAGTGTAGATATATCCCCACCAATATGTAAAAAGCGTTTAGCTCTAAATTTCTTATCCTCTCTCAGATGTATAAAAATATCTCCACCAACGTGAGTTAAATTGGGGAACAATTCTTTTATATTTTCAAGAGATTTATAATGTAGTTCTCTATCCTGTTTCTGCATCAGATAGTATTCATCATCTATAAAAATATGAATGTCCTTACCCACTCTTTGTAGGTTAGGTAAATATGAATTAGCATATACTTCTAAATCTCCTCCTACTAAGGTAAGGTTAGGTGCCGAATATCCATTGTCATCAAATCTTTCAATCCAATCTACACGTTCACCCATTGAAGTGTCCCATCTTCTAGCTACTCTTGAATCTCCAGCGATAGCATACAGCATAGGAAAATCTGGATTCATCTCCTTCCCTTGAGCATGAACGAGATCACCCCCAATAGAGTGTAACTCTTTAAACTGTAACGGTTTTGCTGAAAGATTAATCCCTTTATAAGAAGCTGTATCTACTTGAGGAGACAGCATTACATCTTCGCCTACTGAATAAAGGTTATTAAAATCTATGGTATAATTGCTAGTCGATTGAGGCTCTCCTTTGATAAAATTATCATGTTCTACACTGTAAATGAAATTCGTGTCCACATTCTTTAAATTGGGCAACCCTCGTGTTACAGTTGAATCAAGGAAATATTTATCAGATTCAAGGCCACGATAAATCTCAACCTTACCCACACTCTCTAAATTATTAGCTGTTGAATTACCTAGTAATGAAATTTTACCGGGAATGGCAATAATATTGGGGATATCTACACTATTTTTAAGAATTAATGCTTCTGCTAATACTAATTTGGGGATCACAACTCTTCTTTTCCCTTTTTTTAAATCGGCTTTAGTTATAATTCCTTCGATCATAGCTTTACTTAGTTCATCCGAACTCCATCCAGCATATAATTCTCCATGAACAGTAGTTAAGTTAGGAAGAACTTCTGTCCTGTTTTGTATAATTGGCAATCTAACATTTTCATCCATAAAAGATAGACCACCACCTACAATTCTTAAATGTTTATCTGCTCCTTTTTTAGATGCCTCAACATTCCAGTTAGTATTTTCTGCTAGAATTTCTATAGGAAATTGCTTTTGGTCAGGTATTAAATCAGGGACTATTGCTTTCATTCCTGTAGTGGGGGAAATAGAGAGCATTAAATCACCATCCCACCTAGCGGCATATCCTCCACCATCTAGTTCTCTCAAGTACATTCTGTATTTTCTTCTGCCGTAAGTCTTATCGTCTCTTGCTTTCCATTTACTCTTTTCTGCAAACTGATTTTCTATTCTTTTGAGTATCTTCATACCCTCTGTTGCGGCTTTCAGTACTTTACCAGACTGCCCCCAGTCATTTATTATTATTTCTTCACCCCATTCTGTTTCTTTAGCTTTTATAAAATCGTTGACAGCATCAGCCATCTCAGCAGGAATGGTATTATTATTCTGTTGGCTTTGGATTTCGACCAACTCCCTACTATACCCTCCCTCCTGTAGAGCCTTTAGAGTTCTTGGAACTTCAACATCACCCTTCTGTTTATACTCAAAACGAAGTCCTATTAAAAACTTCCCATTCTTTTCATAGTAGAATACTGGCCCTCTAGGTGCATAAGTTTCCTCATATCCATCCTCAAACCAACACCATGATGTATGAGCATGTTCTCTCCAATTTCGATATATTTCTTCTTCCGTATGTGTTCCCCTATGTTCAGACGTTACCATAGGAGATTCTCCCCATACACCTCCATCTAAAACTACTACAGGTTCGCCTGCTATTTTTGCTTCTCTGAGTGCTTCTTCCCTGTGGAGCCTTGATCTTTCGACAAAGTCATTGTACATATGTCGCAGACTGGTAAAGTTTCCAGCCTTAAACCTAACAAAAGTATGAGCCAAAGCACGACCAGCACCTACTACTTCAGGGGGAGCAGTTACATCGGTCTTCCCAGTACCTAAATTTAAGGCTCTCATTATTGCAGATTTAAACAGTACTTCAGACCCTGTACCTAAATCTTCAGTGATCAAGGACTGATCTAGGTATAATGCATTTTCTTTATGTATTTCCTCATGTTCTTTTTGAACTTCCGATTGCCAATTAGTAGTAATAGATACTATATCACCATCATCCATTCCTTGTATCCAGTCCTTTGCATCACGAGAAAAATCTCCATCTTCTGTATATATATATTCGTGAGGTATAAATCCTTTATGACCACCTTCATTGATATTTGCATCACTTGAGCTTCCACTCGTCATTCTTTCTTCAAACGCTGTACGTAGAAGAGGTTTATTTAGTATCTGTTGTGGAACCATTTTGGCGTATTCAACGTGCCGTTTTAAACTTTCTATTCTGGCAGGAACAGGTTTACCATCGAACACCTTAAACATCTTATCCAAATCTTCAAATAACTCGGTATACCATATAGAATACTTCTCTGCGCCAGCTACTTGAAATTGTCTATATACTTCATATGCTTCTTTTGATTTTTTACCAGTCCAAACCGTTCTCAAATCAGGATTATTTGTGCCAGACGGTAGATATTCTTCAATTTCTTCCGTCAATATAGCTCTATGTATATTGAAATCCACTGCGGCTATACCTGCTAAATCTTCCATGTCTTTTATAAAGGGGTTATTCCCCGGCCCAAAGTTAAACCATTGCTCTGCCCATTCCAGATAAGATGCCTCATATGGTTGTAACCCTTTTTCTTGCAATCCTTTATTTTCTTTGTCCCATTCCTTTGTTCTTCTAGAAGCACGTGTCCGTAGTATATTTTCTGTTCTAGCTTTTAGAACTTCTTCTTTTTTAGCTTTCCGCTCTGCGGCAAGCTCGCTTTTCCACTTGGGCCTTGAGGCTTCAAGTCTTCTACCAACCTTGCCAATTCCCCTGACTCTGTGAGTAGGCGTAATCCCTCCCATTGCTTGGCTGACAACTGGCTTCGCACTGAGGGTTGTGAGTTGTTTTCCATATCCTGCCTTTGTTAAAATGTTATTAATTAATGTTGCATAGTCTTTAGCTTTGCCTTTTTGTGGTGCGGTTCCATTCAAGAGGTTGGCAAAGTCTGGTATCTCATGAATCTGTTGAGTCAAGTCTTCTTGAGTCACTACATCTTCTAGAGTTCTCCCTTTTCGTCTTGGTTCTGCCGCACTAAATTCCATCAGAGCTTTATAAAAACTCCATATGGTCTCCTGTACTTCCGCTGGCTCCCATGTCTGACCTGTTTGTTGTGTCAACATATCAGCGGCTTCTCTAAGTTTAGCTGATGCTATGGTATAGGTAGGCATCTTTATACCTACTCCTGATGGAAGAAGATTTTGTCCTATTTTATTACCTAAGATTCCATAAGCATTCCATTGCCATACATCATGAGTAACCTCATCCAGATTACCCATCAGGTTTTTGTGAAAACTCTGTACCTTTGGCCCAGATAGAATTAATTTTTTAGGATTTTTTGCGGTGAGGGTGCGGATTACATTACCATGTAGCATAGTCATTTTACCAAAACGACTAACAGCTTTCGTGGCTAATTTTACAATATCTGCTTTATTTGTTGGCCTATTTGCTCCTATCCATGCGGCCCATAAACTTGTTGCCTCAAGAGAACTAGCCTGCACTGTTGATTTTGGGGATAGAGCCGCCAGTAAACCTAAAAATCTAGGGGCATCAGCACCAAATACATGATTGACGGCTCCTAATGAATTGATATACCAACCCTTATGTATCTGACCAGCAAGGGCCATTGAGATTAACTCCGCTGTATTGAGACCAGTCTCATCTGGTATAATAGAAATTCCTTCTCTACCTTCCAGAGTAGCCAGCATACGATCCGCAGACTTAGGTGTAAGTAAATCCAATTCCTCTGGTGTCATGTACTCAATGAGCGGAGCAAGTTTAGGATTAGCCTGAAGTGCCGCTATCACATTCTGTTCTACCTGAGCGGTACCACCGTATGCCTTAATTTTTTGTTTGGCGGATCTTATATATTTAGGAGTTTTAAACCCAAAAGTTTCAACATCTAGGGGTGCTTTTCTAGGCAGGTCTTTATATCCATTCTCCTTATTTATAGCATCCACTTCTGCATCAGATAGTATCCTATGAATCTTTACTGCTCCAGCTATAATCCATTCCCCTTCCATGTTGGGGTTTGTTTTATACCTGTAGTTGCCATCCACAGGTACTTCATCTTTTATTTCCTTTGTTTGCGGCTTTATCTGACCTGCCAGTTTATGACTTTTACTATATACCTCTCCTCGTTTATCTGCTTCTGGTTGCCAGTCCACATCATCTGCGACTTCAACCACAGTCCAGACTTGATCATGTCGTCTAGTTGTTGGTTTCTGTTTACCATCTGGCCCTACGGGTTTTTTATCAGTACCAATATGGTAGGCAAAAGGTAAATTGGTTAAGTGAATTCCCGGCCTTGGGGAGAAGCCACTTGTTTTTATAAACTCTGCATCTACCCACTCATTCATATCAACTGGTTTTGATTTCCCAATATATAAGGGGAACAGTTTACCCTGACTCCTCTTTTTCATTTTTAATAACTTATACCCCATAAATGTTTTCTTAGGAGGGGGCTTAGTTCTTTTTGAAAATCTTAAACCAGCATCATTAATAGATGCTTGATGTTCTTTAGGAGTGCTTATCTTAGAAGAACGGATACCTAATATTTTTAAAGTCTCTTTTACAGCTTGTTCCTGTGCCTTCTTTGTCTGCTTTTTCTCTCTTAATTTCTGAGCCTCTGCCCTTAGCCTAGCTTTTTTATTAGCCTCGACCCTATCTATCTCAGGTTGTACTCCTTTAGTTACAAGTCCTGCCTCCTTAGTGGCCTTCCTTGCCGCTTCTACATCTTCTGTAAGTAGTTCCTGACCTGCTACTTCAGTAACAGAAGCAGTCTCACCACTCTTACGTAAATATTCTTGGTATGCTTTTACTTTCTCTTCTGCGGTTTGAACTTGTTCATCTTCCCTATCTTCTTTTACCAGAGCTAACGGTTTAGATTTTACCCAGTTAGAAGGATCAAAGAAATCACCAGTGATAATGTTCCGTTTACCACCTACGTAGTCACGTTGGATACTTGCTAATATTGTTCTGGCTTCTATTTTTGAAACCCTTTTCTTACCTACAATACTAGACAGGTATTTTTTAAGGGAGTCATCCAATCGTTCTAAAATATGGGGATCACGTACACCGTACTCTGTGAACTTATGTGCTAGATATTCTTCGGCAAGTTCTCGTTTCTTATCAGTTGATAATTTTGTATCGGTCTTCTCTTTTAGTTTTAGTCGTTGCCTTAGACTTGGTCGTTGTAATAATTCTGTATCGTATTCAGGATCAAGATAAGCGGCTTCTCCTGTAGGGGTTATCTCAGTCCTAGCCCACTCATTAATATCTTCGGCATTGTTGGCGTAAAAATCATCAAGGAATGCATTGAACTTTTTATCATCGTTAAAGAATTTTTTTAACCCTAAATGTGCTATAGGTTCATGGAACACACCTACTTCTACTGCCCTGTTTATGGCTTCACTAGGAGTTTCTCCTTTAATATTACCTGCAACTAAATAAATAGTCTGACTTACATCATCATCATGTACAAAGGCTTCGCTGTCCTTCAGGAGTCCCTGAGCTTCTGCTAGATATTCCTCCCCTCCAAAAATATTAGCCAACCGCACATCTTCTGACTTATCTAGTACAACGTATTTCGCCTTATTCTTAGATTTAAACATACTAAAAAGACGCTTCAACGTGTCCTTATCAGTAGTAACTTCTCCTGTGGTAGTCTCATCTATAACAGACTTTAAAACTTTAGGAGGGGTATATTTTTTCTTAGCTTGTTTTTTAGTTTCTCGTTCTAGTTGCTCTGCAGTTTTTAATGGATGTGCTTTTTTAAAATCTTTTTCAGCCTTATCTAAAGCGGCCTCCCTCTTTTGTAATTTTAAAAGTTGAGCTTCTCGTTTTCTTTTTATTGCATTGATGTCAAAGATTTCTTCTGAGGTAAGGAGCGTTCCGTCTTTTCTTACAGGTGTTATACTGGACGGCAATCTTGCCCTAATATTATCTAGTATTTCACGCTCCCTTGCTAGAGCTTGTCTCGTAGCGGAAAAATCAGTACCTCTTGCCAGTTTTATACTTTCCTCTTCCGCACGTATCATTTGTGCAACTTCCTCACGTGCGTAGACCTCCTGATCTTTTTTACTCTTAAGCTCCGCCTTCGTCTCTATTTCATTGGCCCTCTTAACTGCCCTACGTTTAGCTTGGTAAGCCTCTTGACCTGCTCTAAACTTATAGGCATTCTCTAGTGCCTTTTCTTCTGCCTCCCATGCTTCCCACGGATTTTCTTCTTGCCCATATCCGTTTTCACTAGCTAATGCATCACGTGCCTGTTTTTGTCTTAACTTTGTATCCGTGCCAAGGAGCCGTTGTTGCTCTGCCTTAACTGCTATTTGATTTCTATTCTTCTGGAACTCCTCTTGTACTTCTCTTAGTTTTTTACTTGCAGTTTTAGGCCCATCTACACGGTGATCTCCTACCATTGATTCAACACCAACAAAACCTCCGCCATAGAGACCTTCTTGTACCAATGATTTTGTCCAGAGTTCCTTATCGCTTGGCCCAAGAGTTAGAATCTTTAAGCGCATTGCCTCTGCTTTAT
>Ga0098057_1000268_pt1 | contig 19483 bp, 23 predicted proteins | sample 18_taG_FD_77072 | JGI IMG/M metagenome (GOLD analysis project Ga0098057, IMG submission 77072) | Marine viral communities from the Subarctic Pacific Ocean - 18_ETSP_OMZAT15316 metaG | ecosystem: Environmental > Aquatic > Marine > Oceanic | place: Pacific Ocean | collected 2015-01-19 | reverse complement strand
TTTCATGGTCAAATAGCGCAAGTCGCCATATGGCGCAAAGCATTGGTTGCGGATGAAATTGAAAAAGTTTATAAACATAAAGATCTGCGCGTGATTGATCAGGCTACCGGAGGCGACGTAGAGTTGCCATTAGCATTTTGGAGAATGGGTAATGGTACCTATCGACACACAGATGGGGTATTATACCATGATGCTATTGATGGCACTGGAAATACGGGTACTTCCAATTATGGTAAAAATTATATATTTGATCAAATAGGAACCCACCATGCATATGCAAGAGATGGTTGGGGAAACGATGATGATTCGTCAAACCGCTCAAATACTTTCCCGGATGATGCAATAATGCCGGTTAACGTTGATGGGCTCGTAAATACAAATTATGCTGGAGCTGGGCCACATGTGGCCAGCACTTTTCCAAACCCAACGTTAAAAAGCATGGGACGCAGCGTCCCGATGAAATTTCCTGTACGAGGTCCGCAAAATAACAGAGCTTCGAACAAAATATATAAAGTTTTTATTGGAGATACTGAAAACACAAATAATTTCTGATCAGCATTAACATTTTCAAAAATCTGTGTTATAATAACTACAATTATTGTTATTGTTGATAAAATATGAGTTGGGATAAAAAAAGAAAGATCCAGGGAAAAAATAAATATTATTCTATAAGTAATAAATTAAGAAAAGAAAATAAATCTCATGATGAATTCGAAATCATGTTAAATAATTTAACTTTAGAAGAAATTATTGCCCTCAAGTTAGAATTAGCAGCTAAAGCGGCCGGCGGTATGCTATATGGTATACCAATTTTATCGTCACTTCCTTACTTAGTTAAAGATTCTGTACTAAAATATGCTCTTTCAGCCACTAGATCTAAGAAAGAAGCGGCCCGATTTCTAGGAATTAAACTAGATCATCTAAAAAAATTGTTAAAAAACTATGATATAGAAAGTTATTTTAAAGATCTTGACATTAATTAGAAAATAGTGTATACTTAGTTCAGTTCTTTTAAAATTTGGGGGTGATCTGGTCTCGACAGGGATCATGATGATACTTTGTGCAAGACTGTGTGAGTGGCACAGTAAAAACATTCAACTTTTTAACTGCCAACGATAATGTTGAAGTTGATTACGCCTTAGCTGCGTAATCTGAGGCTGCTAGTGGCCTTATTCCCCAAAACTAGCAAAAAAGTTTCTTATTTCTTTAAAAAATGAGTGGTGCGCACGTTTAGACGAGTTACTGAGCAGTTTGCTGGTATAAAATAACCAGATAATCTTGTGAATGACAGAGTATTTGATAATTCTTGGACGTGGGTTCGATTCCCACCGCCTCCACCAAACGAATGACCCTACGGGTGGAATCCGCCGGCTAGATGGTTGGGCTAGCCGGCCCTTTAAAACTTTAGGAGGTAAAAATGGCCATAAAACGTAAAAAAGAAGAAACTGAAGAACAGAAGTTAGAACCATGGAAAAATATAGCTAAATTCGACAATTATTGCGATGCGGACAAGAAAAGAACAAAGCTTTTATCTGAAAATGACAAAATTCAGATCAAAATTAAGAGATGTGGGATAAATGGTACAAAATTTGTTGTAAAATTGAGAAAAAGTAAGCTTTTTGAAGAAAAAGTAGAAAGAAAAGGTAAAAAATCACGAAAAAAAGAAAAAAATAAGGGGAACAACGCATGAAAGACATATTTTGGGCCGGAAAAGACAAAAAAGATAAAGAAACGCCCCCAATAGCAGCTTCAACTGATAAAAATAACGTTGTCGAAACAACAAACAACAGAATTTACTATTATTCAGAGGTTTCTAGGCAGAAAATTCTTACTTTAAACAAGAGTTTGAAGTCCTTAAACGATAATTTGATTAATCAGGCTCAATTGTTAAGCCTTGATGATCCGGCAAACATATATTTACATGTTAACAGCTTTGGAGGCAGTGTTTTTGCTGGTTTATCGGCTGTAGATTACGTAAAATCGTGCGAAGTACCTGTTATTACAGTAGTTGAGGGCTGCGCGGCGTCTGCAGCAACCCTTTTTAGCGTCGTTGGTACTCATAGGCAGATAAGAAGCAACTCTTTTATGCTAATTCATCAAATTTCCTCCGGGATGTGGGGAAAATATGAAGAATTGAAGGATAGTATAGACAATTGTGACCTTTTTATGCGAATTATCAAGGATATTTACAACGAACACACGAAAATACCTAAGAAAAAGCTTAATGAGATACTAAAACATGACCTATGGTTTGATGCTGAGACATGTCTTGAGTATGGACTCGTCGACGAGATAATTTAGTGAATTATGCCAATATACGAATATAGGTGCCGCATATGCGGTTTTTCCTTCGAAATAAGGCAAAAGGTCGATGAAAAACCGCCTAAATGCGATAATATAGTGGTTAGCGGATCATTAGAACAAAGATGCGGCGGAATGTGTAAAAAGTTGATATCAAAAAGCTCATTTGCGCTAAAAGGCGGCGGGTGGTATAAAGATGGCTACGTAACATCAGTTAATGATGACAATAAGAACGAATAGAGGCATCATCAATGCATATATATATAGAATTCGCAATTATATTATTCTTAACCCACCATACCATGAATGAATTAGGTTTATAGATTAATAGGGTACATTTTCACTAACATACTGCTTTAATTGCGCATGTGTTGGGGAATATGTTAAAAATGGGAATCTAGTGTTAACTGAGTGAATCATTCCAACTACATAACCGTTTTTATCAAAAATAGGAGATCCGGAACTTCCACCAATTGCTGGAATTGAATATATAGCGAATGGTTGGTCTTTGTTCCGTGGATCTCTATGATAATAACCAGCAAAGTATCCATCTAACTTCGGAATCATATTAGAATGAAACATTCCCATGGGAGCTGCTAAATTATATGTCTTATCACCAGGTTCTGGTGCGACATGTGAAATTAATGCAGCCCTTCTTTGTAGTTTTTTAACATAAATTAAACATAAGTCAAGTTCGTTGTTATAATTAATAACATTGACGTCATATTTTTTCATATCGATATCAAAAGCATAGAATTTAATTTTCTTGATTGGAGTTCCTCTAACAATAGACCGTAAAAGTAAATCCATGTCGTCTTCACAAAAATGCGCTGCGGTTATGGCATAAGACCCGGTTTTTGAGGTGCTGACGACGAAAGCAGATGCAGAAGAAATGATTCTTTCTACTGTACAGTAAGTTTGTTGTATTTCTTCGTCTTCTCTGCAGCTTTTGGTAGAAAATTTGTTTTCTACCTTTAAAAATGATTCTCTAAAGTTTCTATCCCCTGTATCTAATCCGTTTCCTGCAAAATAAGATGAATTCATTGCGCAAGATACAGCAACTAAGACAATAATTATAAATAAAGAGAAGATAAGTCCGCTATAAATTATTTTTTTCACTATATTAAATTCCTCCCTATTTATAACTAGAGATAAATTTTAATTTCTTGCTATATACTTCTATTATAGTTAAAAGGAGATATCCGAAAATATGAATAAAACTTTTTATATTTTACTTCTTGGTCTGACATTGCTTGGTTGTGTCGCCTCTGCATCTGCCGTCAAAACTTTGCAATCTCCAGCCCCGGGGGTGATAGTTAAACAAAATCATAATGAAATGCTAGAATTAGCACGTGACATGGAAGAAGAAAGAGTTAAAACAATTTATGTTGTTGTAATATCAGAACCGGAAATTGTAACTGCAAAACCACCTGAAAAATAGTTATTTAATGTGGCTGTAAGAAAAAAAACATATATTTTAGATACAAATGTTTACTTGACGGATGCGAGTTCTATTCTTGCGTTCGGTAAGAATGATATACTGGTGCCGTTAAAAGTACTTGAAGAAATAGATAAACATAAGAAAAGACAAGATAGTGTCGGCCTAAATGCAAGAAATACAATTCGAATTCTTGACTCTTTGAGAGAAAAAGGAAATCTTAAGAAAGGAGTTCGGATTGGAAAAGGAAAAGGCATATTATATATACGCAGTTGTGACACATCTTTATTACCAGAGGAATTATCCATAGCAGACCCGGATAACATGATAATTGGCACAGTTCTTGCGGAAAAGAAAAATTATCCCAATAAAAAAATAGTTGTTGTTTCTCGTGATATTAATATGCGAATTAAATGTGATTCGCTAGAAATTCCTGTACAAGATTATACTGTTGGGCAGGTTGTACAGGATAGTTCACTATTATATACTGGATTTACAAAACATTTAGTTGATGATGAGATTATTGACCAGTTCTATGACGGAGAGAACATATATTTAGAAAAAGAAGAGGTAAAGCTTCATCCCAATCAAATGGTTATGCTTGTGTCTAATTCAAGTGAGAAAAAGACCGCGTTAGCTAGATTTACTAATTATAATTCTTCAATTAAGAAGATTATTGATAAAAATGATGTTTGGGGAGTTAAATCAAGAAATAAAGAACAAAAATTCGCTTTAGATTTACTTCTTGACCATACCGTTCCAGTTGTTACTCTTGTAGGTAAGGCAGGTAGTGGAAAGACCCTCTGCGCTATTGCTGCAGGCCTTCATCAGACCGTCGAGGATGGCCGGGAATCGACATATAGAAGATTAATAGTAACCAGGCCCATCCAACCTCTTGGACGCGATATAGGGTATCTTCCGGGCTCTATGGAGGAAAAAATGATACCATGGCTAAGTCCAGTCAAGGATAATTTAGAACATTTGATGGGCGACAAAAAAACACTTGACATGTACGTAGATGATGGTATAATAGAGATAGAAGCATTAACTTATATTAGAGGTCGTTCAATTTCGAATGCATATATCGTCATTGACGAATGTCAACAGTTAACACAACATGAAATAAAGACTATATTAACAAGAGTGGGAGAAAATACTAAAATAGTAATGACAGGTGATATCGAACAGATTGATAATGTTTATGTTGATGAAACTTCAAATGGATTAACATATGTTGTTGAAAAGTTCAAAGATCATGATGTCGCTGGTCATATTACATTAACAAGAGGCGAACGTTCAAAAGTAGCCACATTGGCTGCAAAAATATTATAATGGAGATGAAAAATGTCTGAAGAATACAAATTAAAAGGCCTCAGGGTTAATTTCCTCGAGTCTACCAATCATGAGAAAACTTTGACTCTGGGCGATGTTGTCGGAAAAGAAACAAAGCTTAAAGAATGGCTTGTCGACTATGTTGGCGAGAAATATGATTCTGAAGGAGATGTAACAGTTTCTATGGTTGTGGATACTTTAGCTGATGAGTTTCCGGAATTCTTGTTAGCAGTCGCAGAAGAAAACTGGATAAGGGGATATCAACAGGGATTGTTAGATGTCGAGGTTGGAGAAAAAATAGCCCCCGCAGTGGAAAATGACCAATAAAGACAATTTAGAAAATTTTATAAAAGAATCGAATAAAAGATCTTTACAACTGCCTCAAAGAAGAGAATTCAGAACTTCTAATGGGATACAAGTGTATATAAAAGATCCTGTAACAAATGATGTCGATATTGAATATGTTTTCGAGACAATAGAAAATTCAATTCCACGTCACCTCTTTTATAATGTTGAACTGATTTTTGTTGGACAGTTTGAAGAATTTTTGGAAAGAGATGTTAACGCTCTTTACAAAGATAATGCCATATATGTAACAAACGAGCAAACAGACGAAGAAGACATGATTGATGATATCACACATGAAATTTCACACTCAATTGAAGATTTTGCGGGCGATGAAATATACGGTGATAATTTAGTTAAATATGAATTTTTAGGTAAAAGAAAAAAGCTTTTTCATCTACTGAAGAATGAGAACTTTCATGTGTTTGAAGAAGATTTTTTAAATCCCCACTATTCTAGAGAGTTTGACGAATTCCTATATAAAGAAGTCGGTTATCCATTATTAGCAAACTTGACAATGGGTTTGTTTGTATCTCCATATGCAACCACAGCTCTTAAAGAGTATTTTGCAGTTGGATTTGAAGAATATTTCTTGAAAGACAGAAAATATTTAAAAACATTGTGCCCACACTTGTTTCAAAAAATAGATTTTATTTCTAACATTCAACCAGAGGATTAAATGAGTCACGTATCTTTTTCAGAATTAAAAAATTGGGATAAATGCCCATATTATCACAAATTAGTTAATCTAGACAAAATAAAAATATTTAAAGGTAATGAATATACTGCCTTTGGAAATGCCATTCACGATACATGCGAAAATATGTTATTGAACGAGAACGCTAAATCTTCTGAGTTTTTTGTTGAGAAATATAAAGACGCATTAAAGAATTTAATGAGTGACAATTATGAGTTTAATAAAAAATTAGCGATAGAGATGAAACAGCAGGGGCTGGATATGATCCCTTACATCAAACCCGCCCTGGAAAAATATTTTGGTAAATATAAAATAATATCAACAGAAGAGGCTCTTTTTGAGGATATAGAACTAAATGATTATAAATTTAAAGGTTATGTTGATTTAGTTTTAAAAACAGAAGATGGTAAATATCATGTGATTGATTGGAAGACATGTTCATGGGGGTGGAACTTTAAAAGAAAGACAGATACTATGACAACTTATCAATTAACATATTATAAACACTTTTATGCAAAAAAGCATAATGTTGATGTAGAAAAAATCGAAACACACTTCGCGCTTTTAAAAAGAACTGCAGATAAAGACAGGGTAGAATTGTTTAAAGTTGCTAGCGGACCAAAAAAAATTAAAAATGCTCTTAAATTTTTAGAGAAAGCGCTATATAATATCGATAATAAGAATTTTCTAAAAAATCGTTTGTCATGTAAATATTGTGAATTTTACAAAACAAAACATTGCACATAAGAGGTCAAATTGAGCGACAAAAAAATTACGATTCTCACCTTGAGTGATCATCCTTTATCCCCATCTGGAGTCGGCACTCAAACAAAATATATGATTGAGGCTATGCTAGCAACTGGAAAGTACAGATTTTTAAGTTTGGGCGGAGCTATCAGTCATCCAGATTATAAGCCAATTAAAACAAAAGAATGGGGCGATGATTGGATTATTCTTCCAGTTGATAATTATGGAACTCAGGATTTGGTTCGTTCTATAATTCGCAATGATCGTCCGGACATTCTTTGGTTTATGACTGACCCAAGATTTTGGCCATGGCTTTGGGCAATTGAAAATGAGATTAGACCGGTGATACCAATGATATATTATCACGTTTGGGATAATTATCCATATCCGACATTCAATCGTCACTTTTATCTTTCCAATGATATAATTGCTACAATTTCAGGTGTAACAAAAGATATTATTGAGACTGTCGTACCAGAAGTAAAACATTATTATGTTCCACATGTTATAAACACAGACGTTTTCAAAAAACAGCCCGAAGATGCAGTAAAGCAGTTTAAACATCAGGCTTTCCCTGAAGAAAGAAATATGGACAAGGTGGTATTCTTTTGGAATAGTAGAAATGCCAGAAGAAAACAAAGTGGCAGTTTGATATATTGGTTTAAAGCTTTTCTGGATAAGGTTGGACACGATAAAGCATGCTTAATAATGCATACAGATCCTAAAGATTCTAATGGTCAGGATTTAGATGCAATATTACATGATTTGAATTTGCATAATAAGCAGGTGATGTTTTCAAAAGAAAAATATCCACCAGAAGTTTTAGCTATGATGTATAATATGGCGGACTGCACAATATGTATATCAGACGCGGAAGGATTTGGACTGTCTACTTTAGAATCTTTAGCATGTGAAACACCGATCATCGTTAATATGACAGGAGGTTTGCAAGACCAGATTACAGATGGTAAAGAGTGGTTTGGGATTGGCATTGAGCCAACTTCTAAAGCGATCATAGGATCTCAAGACGTGCCATATATTTATGAAGATAGATTATCTGAAGAGGCAGTCGTCAATGCGCTTTTGGAAATGTATAATAAGACAAAAAAAGAAAGAGAAAAAATAGGCAAAAAAGCAAGAAAATTTGTTATGGATAAATTTGCTCTTGAAAATTATACAAAAAAGTGGGACGAAATATTCACTTATGCATATAATGAACTTGGCTCGTGGGAAAATAGAAAAAATTACAAGGGCTGGGAACTTAAGGAGATAGTATGAAAAAAATATTGGTTCGAGGACCTGTACTTTCAAGATCTGGATATGGTGAACAAGCAAGATTTGCTTTAAGAGCATTACGGGCTCATCAAGATAGATTTGATATATATCTTATTCCTGTTGGATGGGGTACTAGTGGATGGATGTTCGAAGATACTGAGGAAAGAAAATGGTTTGATCATCTTACTGAAAAAACGCAGATTTATCTTCAACAAAAGGGGCAAATCGATATATCTCTTCAAATAACTATTCCAAACGAATGGGAAAGAATGGCCCCTGTAAATATTGGTTACACGGCAGGAATTGAATCAACAAGAATTGCTCCAGAGTGGGTGGAAAAATCTGCTCTTATGGATAAAATTATCGTTACGTCTAATCATGCGAAGTCTGGTTTTGACAACACATCCTATGACGCTAAAAATGAACAGACTGGAGAAATTGTTTCAAATTATAAATGCACGACCCCACTTGAAGTCGTAAATTATGCGGCTAAAGATGTGGAATCAAAAGAAATAGATATTGACTTTGATTATGATTTTAATTTTCTTGTTGTATCCCAGTGGGGCCCAAGAAAAAATTTAGAGAATACGGTCAGATGGTTTTTTGAAGAGTTTGTAAATGATGAAGTGGGGCTAGTATTAAAAGTTACACAGAGGAACAATGCTCTTATGGACAGGATTGAAGTTTATTATAAGCTTCAAGGACTTTTATCAGATTTAAAGAATCAGAACCCCGGAGCAAAATGTAAGATTTATCTCCTTCACGGAGATTTGACTGACGAGGAAATGACCTTTCTTTATCGTCATCCTAAAATAAAATCTTTAATAAGTCTCGCGCACGGCGAAGGATTTGGTTTGCCAATATTTGAGGCTTCGTATAATGATCTTCCTGTTATATGCCCCAGCTGGGGTGGTCAGGTAGACTTTTTATATGCGCCTGTTGCAGATAAAAGAAAGAAGAACAAAATACGTAAACAACCGCATTTCGCCACTGTCGATTATGCATTACAACCAGTACAGCCAGAAGCTGTCTGGGGTCTACCTGATAAGGGACAGGTTTTAATTGCAGATTCTATGTGGTGTTTTGCACACAAGGGTAGCTACAAAAATAAACTTAGAGATATGTATAAAAATCATGGCCAACACCTCTCTAAGGCAAAGAAACTTAAAAAATATGTTGTTGAGAACTTTAGTGAAGAGAAACAATATAAAAAGTTTGCAAATTGTATCGTCGAAGAAGACTATGTGGCTATGGAATCTTGGCTTGAAAATTTAGAGGCCGAGGTGCATGCATAAAAATGTCATTTTTGTAGCAGATTTTTTTGCCGACGAGATACCGGGCGGCGGCGAATTAAATAATGAAGAATTAATAAAGCTTTTAATTTCAAAAGATTGTAAAACTAAAAAAATTAATTCTCATCTTATATCTACAGATTTTTTGAAAGATAATAAAGATTGCGATTTTATAGTTTCGAATTTTGTAAGACTAAATCAAGAGTGTATAAAGTACTTGACAAATCATTTAAATTATGTTATATATGAACATGATCACAAATATTTGATTACAAGGAATCCGGCAACTTTCGAAAATTACGTTGCACCAAAAAATCTAATATGCAATTACGAGTTTTATAAAAGTGCAAAAGCGGTTATATGCCAATCAAAATTTCATGCTGATATCGTTAAAAGGAATTTAGGTTTTGATAACATTGTAAGCGTTGGAGGAAATCTTTGGAGTGAAGAAGTTTTAGAAAAAATTAAAGAATATTCTCTAAAAGAAAAAAAAGATAAGTGCTCAATAATGAATTCACATATAGAACATAAAAACACAAGAGAAGCAATATTTTATTGCAAACATAAAAATCTTGAATATGATTTAATTGATTCTTGTTCATATTATGAGTTTTTAGACAGGCTTAGTAATAATGATAAATTAGTATTTTTCCCAAAAACTCCAGAAACATTATCAAGAATAGTTGTTGAGGCAAGAATGATGGGAATGTCTGTTATAATAAATAAACGCGTTGGCGCCTCGAGTGAGGAATGGTTTGAACACAAGGGCGAAGATTTAATTAATGTTATGAAAAATAAGAGAAATGAAATACTTAATTTAGTAGAGAGCGTTTTTTCAAGATGAGAATTTGTTTAATAACACCGCCTTCTCCATTTTTGCTCGATGAGCGAGTTTTTATGCATATTGGAGTTTTAAAAATTGCGGCCGTTTTAGAAGAATCAGGACACAAAGTTGATTTTTTAGATTTGAGCGCTGTGAAGAATTATATAGAAGTAATTGGAGATTATCTTAACTCAGAAGAAAGCGCGGATGTGTTTGGAATTACTGCTACAACTCCCCAAGTACCATGTGCAATTGAAATAGGCAATTATTTGAATGGTAAAGTCGAGAAAACAATATTAGGCGGCCCGCATGTTACACTGATGCACGCCGCGTGTAAAAGGGAAAAAAGCAAGAATGTTATTAATGGCAGAGCCTACAATGATGTCAGGAAGCTAAAAGAGGTGTTTGATGTTTTAGTTTGTGGAGATGGGGAATTCGCAATATTCGAAGCTTTGAAAATCGAAACTGGTGTGGTCGACGCAGATGATAAAAATTCTAATTTATTTTTGACTGATGAAAAGTACGAACAGTTGCCAATGCCGGCTCGACACTTGGTAGATGTTGATTCTTATAAATACTTTATTGAAAACGAGAGAGCCTTAAGTCTGATTGCTCAATTAGGCTGCCCATTTCGTTGTACTTTTTGCAGTGGAAGAAATTCTCCATTTTTAAGGAATATACGCACACGAACTGTTAGCTCTATTATAAATGAAGTCGAACATCTTTATATAACATATAACACAAAGGGGTTTATGTTCTACGATGACGAACTGAACGTTAGTAGTGAGGTTGTACTTTTGATGCAAGAACTTACGAAGCTTCAAAAGAAACATAAAACTGAATTTAAATTAAGGGGATTTGTAAAGGCTGAACTTTTCAACGCTGAACAAGCAGAATCGATGTATGAGGCCGGCTTTAGGTGGCTTTTGACGGGATTCGAATCAGGCGACGAAAGAATTTTAGCAAATATCAAAAAAAATGCTACGAGAGACGACAACACAAGGTGTGTGGAAGTAGCGAAAAATAGCGGCCTCAAAGTAAAGGCATTAATGTCAATTGGCCATGCTGGTGAAAGTGTCGAAAGCATCGAAAATACAAAAAATTGGCTTTTGGATGTTAAGCCGGAAGATTTTGATTGTACGATAATCACAACTTATCCCGGGTCTCCATATTTTGATGATGCAGTATTAAATGATGGGCATTACACATATACAGACAAGAGGACAGGAGATAATCTTCACCAAGCATTATTAGATTACGGGACAGCTCAGGATTATTATAAGGGAGATCCTGACGGTGGGTATGTATCCTACGTTTGGACAGATTACATATCGGCCGAAGGTCTGGTTGAGGAAAGGGAAAAGCTTGAAAAAGAAGTGAGAGAAAAGCTGAATATATCGTTTAACCCATCGAGATCAGGGCTGGTATATGAACATTCTATGGGAATGGGAAACATAAAAATTCCAGATTATATTTTACGGAGGACAAAATGAGAAAATTAAAACATGGACCAGATGATACAAGATTTAGAGTTATTGTACCATTTTATAATGCCAGTAACTGGTTGAAAGCTAATGTAGCAAGCCTGAAAGAACAAACTTATGATAATTTTACAGTAATCATGGTTAATGATTGCAGCAAGGATGATAGTGTGGAGGTTGCCTTGAAGATGATTGGTAGTGATGATCGATTTAAAATTATACAGACAGAAAAAAACGGCGGAGCACTAGCAAGCACCTTTCTTGGGATTAAAAGTCTTAATCTTAAATCGAGTCATGAAGATGTTATAGTTATTGTAGATGGTGATGATTGGTTGGCGAATAAAAATGTATTGTATAAACTGAACGAGATATACAGTTCCGATCCTAGAATACTTTTAACTTATGGAAGCTATATTGAATATCCAAGCGGCCTTCGCGGAAAGTTTTCCAAACAAGTACCGGATAATATAATAAAAAATAAACTTTTTAGAGAAAGTGAATGGATGACTTCTCATATGAGGACTTTTAAATATAGATTGTGGGCTTATACTAGACGTAAAGATGTTTTGGATTCAAATGGAAAAATATATTCAATGGCTGGAGATCTCCCCGTAATGTTTCCGATGTTAGAAATGGCAGGCAGCCCAAAGAATGTTAAATACATTCATGATATTATGTATGTTTATAATAGGACAAACCCACTAAATGAAGACAAGGTTAATCATGAATTGCAGCTTTCTATCGAGGCGGAAGTAAGAGCAAAAAAGAAATATCCCAGTTTAAGTGCAATGAGAAAAGGTTTAGGAAAACAACATTTTAACGATTAATAATGAAATTAACTCTTAAAGACATTAGATTTTCTCAGAAAGACAGGCCTTGCGTAGTGGCGCTACACGGACCTAGTTTAAATGAGGTAAAAGATGATATCGAAAGATTACAGAAAAAAGATAAAATAATTCGGCTTTCTGTTAACGAATGGTTTGATTTTTTTAGTTCTAAACCAGATTATTGGATTGTATCAAATTCAGAGTTTACTATCAAAGGATCAATATTGGGAGATCATATTTGGCAGATGAGAAATTATCCTCCTGATGTTTTTAATCGAAATGATATTCCTTTGCTCTATAACATCACAGCAGATTTAACTGAAGAAGAGTTTATTGAAGAGAATCTTAATTGTGATTATCTTCCTTACGATACTCGTCATTTCAAGCAGCACACATGTTTACAAATTTTACAAAACTTTAAAAAGTATTACGAAGAGAACAAAAACTTAAATTTTAAATTTTATGGAAATAACTCTCAAATGTGGCAATTTCCAAATGTTGAGAGCCTTTCTAATATGCAGAAGGCCATCCATGGGAAAGTTGCTGACGGCTGGAGCAAGAATGGAAAATGTTGTGAGAGTGTGGGTGATTCCACAATCACAATCCAAGAAGAACTTCAATATTTGTCAGGCCATAAACAACACATGGGCACTGGACAAACCGTTGGAATATTTGCTGTTATTTTAGCAGTAATAATGGGTTGCAATCCGGTATACGTAACGGGAATGGATTTGAATTATTCTTTGGGTTACGCAAGAGCAGATTTCAAAAACTATCATGTACCTAATGCTGGTAATTTAGGATTTTGGAGTCAAATATATAAAGATTTTTTGTTAGATGATATGCGTATATTAAATGAAAGTGCAAAATTATTAGGTACGAAAATCATTAACTTAAATCAAGATTCATGGTATGATGTTTTTGAAAAAGGAGATATAAATGAATAAAACATTTGTGATTGCAGAAATTGGCATTAATCATAATGGCGATTTAAAAATAGCTAAAAAGCTAATTAATGGGGCAGCTAAGGCAGGGTGTGACGCCGTAAAATTCCAGAAAAGAACACTTGATTTGGTGTACACTAAGGAAGACTTGAGTAGACTAAGGGAAAGCCCTTGGGGAACTACGAATAGGGAACAGAAACAGGGATTAGAGTTTAATAAAAGGCAATATGATGCTATTGATTCACATTGTAAAAAAAAGGGAATCGAATGGCTGGCGTCCGCCTGGGATGTAGAAAGTCAAATCTTTTTAAGACAATATGATTTGAAATATAACAAAGTAGCGTCAGCAATGCTTACACATCGACAATTGTTGGAAATGATTGCGGAAGAAGGAAAGCACACCTTTATTTCCACTGGAATGAGTACGTTACAACAAATTAGGGATGCGGTTGAAATCTTCGAAGAGGTAGACTGTCCCTATGAACTGATGCACTGCAATAGTACGTATCCCATGCAAATTGAGAATGCTAATCTCAGAGTTATGGGAACTTTAAGAAATGAGTTTAAATGCGATGTTGGTTACAGTGGTCATGAATCTGGTGTGATTGTCAGCTGCGCCGCTGCCGCTTTGGGCGCTACTTCAATCGAGAGACACATAACATTAGATCGAGCTATGTATGGCTCAGATCAGGCGGCATCACTAGAATTGACAGGTTTGAATAGACTAGTTGATTATATTAGGGATATTGAAACAAGTCTGGGAAGTCCCGAAAAATTTGTGCATGATAGTGAAAAACCAATTGCTAAAAAGTTGAGAACCATTGACACGTTGTAAAATAACAGCAGTTATACCTGCCAGAGGAGGCAGCAAAGGGGTGCCCCGTAAGAATATCAGAGATTTACACGGGTTCCCTTTAATCGCCTATTCTATAGCTGCGTGTAGGTTGTCAAAGTGTATAGGGAAAATCTTTGTCTCTACTGATGATTTAGAAATAGCTAAAGTATCAGAAGAATATGGTGCAATTATACCATATATAAGACCGCCCAAGTACTCTACTGATTCTGCAAAAGATTATGGTGTGTTATCGCACTTTTTTGATAATGTGGGTGTGGAAGAAGTTGTGTTTATTAGACCAACTACCCCTTTGAGATCGCCGGAATTCTTGGACAATGTTATAGAAAATTATTTTTATAATAAAGATAGACTATCGTCTATTCGTTCTGTGCATGAAATGCCAGAGTCTCCATATAAAGTTTTTAAGTTAGAAAATGGGTATTGTAAAGGATTTTTTGAGGACTATAACGGTGTAAAGGATTATACAAATTTGCCGAGACAAATGTTTCCTAAAGCATATCATCCTAATGGATATATTGATATTGTTAAAAAGTCTACGATTTTAGAAGGGTCGACTTACGGAGAAAGAACAAGCCCAGCTATCACTGATTTTGTCACAGAAGTTGATTTAGAATATCAATTTAAGATTTTAGAAAATGAATTGGTTGATGGCAATATTCTTAAAACTTATTTAAAGGAACTGAACATTGCTTAAAAGAACAACTAGGGAACATATGTTAGAACTATTAGATAAAAACCCAGAATGGAGGGTTTTAGATCTCGGTTCAGGCACAGATGGATGGAAATCCGCAACCATATATGCGGACTGCGAAGATTGTCATAGTAGCTATCCAGATGGAAATTTTGTACAAACCGATGCCAGTTCTACACCATTCAAAGATAAAGAATTTGATTTTGTTGCTGCAACTCACATCGCAGAACATGTGGAAGACCCGTTTAAATTCTGCAAAGAATTAGAAAGAATTGCAAAAAGAGGATATATTGAAGTTCCAACGCCTTTTTTCGACAACCTTATTGAGGGCAATTCTAACCCTCCTCCACATGGTCATGTTTGGTGGGTTAATTATGATGATGTAAAAGACGAACTTGTTTTTCAACCAAGATTGGCAATACTACAAGAAATTCTTGAACCAGCAGATACAACTCGGCTGTTGCCTCTCTTTAAAGACGTGATGGTTACGAGGGTATATTGGGAAAATACAATTCAATTGAGACAAGATGAACTAATTTTTACTTATGTAGCTGGTAATTCAGACCCAAAACGTGTTCTTGATCTTAGGAACAAAGAATTGCCACCTGACAAAATGAGGCTTGGAAGGTGATAGAGACAAGACATAGAAAAGTTTCTGATGATTTTTCTTTACAAGACACCTTCCTAACAAAAAAGAAACAAGATTACGAATCTATAGCTTTAAGTGATCAGCTGCCAATAATTTGGGACAGGGCTAAAGATTTTTATGTTTACGATAATAGTGGCAACAAATGGATTGATATGACTGCTGGTATTTTTGTTTCAAATGCGGGCCATTCGAATCCAAAAATTGTCAAAGCGATCAAAAAACAAGCTGATAAGTTGATATTTGCATTTCTGTATAACACAGAGATTAGATATGAGTTCATTGAAAGACTTTTAGAAATATCTCCAGATCACTTTGAAAAGGCTGTACTTTTGAGTTCTGGTTCGGAGGTTACAGACATAGCAAGTAAATTAATAAAGTTTTGGGCCAAAAAGAACAATAGAAAACATATTGTCGCTTTTCGCGGCAGCTATCATGGTAGAACACTTGGATCGGATTTATTATGTGGTAATGAAGATAGTACTGATTGGTGCAATATGACAGATGATGATATGGTCTTTATCGATTTTCCATACGAAAATGAAAAGTTTGATCCATCTCAACTTCCGGATCCTGAAACTATCGCTGCGTTCTTTTTAGAAACTTATCAAGGATGGGGAGCGTGGATGTATCCGGATGAATATATTAAAGATTTATATGACTTTGCTAAAAAGCATGGAATTTTAATATGTTTTGACGAGATCCAGTCCGGATTCTATAGGATGGGCGAGCTGTATGGTTATATGACGTATGGTGATTACATAAAATCTGATTTGATATGTCTGGGGAAAGGTATCTCTTCATCTTTGCCCATGGCTGCAGTGTTGGCGACTAAAGAATTAATTGACGTAGACAAAAGTGCGATTGTTGGAGGAACCCATTCTGGCAATGCATTATGTTGCGCAGCGTCACTAGCAAATATAAATTTCTTAACAGATAAAAAATTTCAAAAATCTTTGCATAAAAAAAATAAATTATTTGACAAACTATCAAGAAGTTTGGTAAAATATAACTCTATAACACACATCAACACAAGAGGAATGGTTACGGGAATAATTTTTGAGAACAAAGAAATTGCAACAAATGTTGTTAAAAAATGTATTTCTAAGGGAGTACTTCCGGTATGCACTTTCAAAAATGCAATAAAGCTTGGACCTCCGTTAACAATAACAATTGGTGCAATTAAAGAAGCGATGGAAGTTATAAGAGAATCAATCGAAGAGGCTGAAAGTGAGCAAAAGAGCGCTTGATAATAAAGAATATTTAGAAATAACCTATTCAGATACACGTGCTCCGCAAAGTTCCTATCCCATCCAATTGGGGAAGCATCTTTTATCTAATTTTTATAAAAGAACTGGAAAGGTTTTAGATATTGGCTGTGGTCGTGGAGATTCTTTAAGAGCACTTTCATCTTTGGGGTTTAACGCATGTGGTGTAGACATATCACCCGAAGCACCAAACTATAGTAAAGATTTTAATGTAAAAGTTCTAGATCTTGAAAAAGAAGAACTATCTTATGAAAATGAATTTGACTTTGTTTTCAGTAAATCTGTTATTGAACATATGCGTGAGCCAGTAGCCCTTATTCAGGCTTCATACAAAAGTTTAAAAAAGGGAGGCATGTCTGTGATTATGACACCTAGCTGGGAACACAATTACAAAGGTGCCTTTTATATCGATCATACACATGTTACTCCTTTTACAAGAACTTCTTTAAAAGACATTATGGAAATGTCTGGTTTTAAAGACGTTGAGGTTTATTATTTTTATCAGCTTCCGTATTTGTGGAGGTATCCATTCTTGAAGCTGTTATCTAAAATTGTATCTATGTTGCCAATTCCGTATGCTCCATTGAATCAGGTACCATGGAAGGTTTCTAATGAGTTAAACAAATTTGTTAGATTTTCTAAGGAGATAATGTTGTTGGCGGTGGCAAAAAAATGATTAACATGCGACACACAGGAATTGTTGTTAGCGACATTGATAAGTCTTTGTATTTTTATAGAGACTTATTGGGGTTTCAAATTAAAAAAGATAAAGTTGAATCAGGTAAATATATTGATATTTTTTTAGGATTAAAAAATGCCACTGTGCAAACGGTCAAGATGTCGTTAAATGATACGGGGATGATAGAACTTCTTCATTACAAAACACACGAAGAAACACCAAGAGAAACGAAGATTAACCAAATTGGTTGTACGCACATAGCTGTGACGGTTAAAGATTTGGATAACGTTTATGACAGCTTTATAAAAGAAGGTATAGAGTTTATTAATTTGCCACACTTATCGGCTGACGGACTTGCTAAAGTTGCATTCTGTAAAGACCCAGACGGATTTTTTATTGAATTAGTCGAGGAAATGAAATGAATATTGGAATTATACAAGGGAGATTGTCTCCTCCTGTAGATGGTTTTCAAGAATGTCCAGAAAATTGGATACGAGAATTCGGACTGCTAGACGCATTGGGTTTGTCTCATATCGACTGGATTGTGACAGAGGGGTCGTTTAAAAGTAATCCTATTTTTTTCGAGGATGTAAGTGGTTACTCAATAAATTCCATTTGTGCAGATAATTTGGTTAACGAACGTACAATATTTGGGGAACTTGAAAGCAATCTGGCACCTATATGTAACGCTGCTGTTAGAAATAATATTAAAAATATAACAATTCCGCTTCTTGAAGATAGTAATGTGCGAGAGGAAAGAGATAGAAAAACTTTTATTAATTTAATGTTGCCAATAGCAGACACGTATAAAGATTTAAATTTCTCTTTTGAAGCTGAGCTAGAAGCAGAAAAACTTTTGGAAATTGTTGACTTACGTGATAATTTTTTTGTTACTTATGATACTGGAAATATAACTTCATGTGGTTATAATCATGATAAATATATTAATTTGGTAAAGCACAAAATTGACAATGTGCATTTAAAAGATCGGACGTTCAAAGCGAAGTCGGTTCCACCGTTGACGGGGGACACAAATTTTCAATTAATATTTAAAACTTTGCAAGATATGAACTATAATGGTTTGTATACCTTGCAAACTATGCGCGGACAATTTGGAAATGAAGTGGATACCATTTCCGAACACAAAAAACTATTCGAGGAGATTATGAATGAACAATCTATTTGATCTAACAGGAAAAACTGCTCTTATTACGGGAGCCGGAGGGCTACTCGGCCCTAAACATGCAGAAGCAATTATTGAAGCTGGAGGCACAGTTATTTTAACTGACCATCACATAGAGCGTGTAAAAGGAAAAGCAATAATGCTTAACAAAAAATATGATAAAAAATGCGCACAAGCTTATTATATGGATGTGTCAAATAAAGAGACAATTGAAGATGTTGTCGACCAACTACCACAAATTGATATCTTGATTAATAATGCCGCCAAGGACCCAAAGGTCAAGAAAGAGGCCGGCCTTACTCCAGATAGCAGATTTGAAACCATGACGCCAGAATATTGGTTCGAAGGAATTAATGCTGCTTTGAATGGCACTTTTTTCTGCTCACAAGTTGTTGGTAACAAGATGTTGGAACAAGGAGGAGGTGTCATCTTAAATATATCTTCAGATTTAGGAGTTATAGCACCAGACCAAAGACTCTATAGAAAAGAAGGAATTCCAGAAAAATTACAAAATGTAAAACCAATTACTTATTCTGCAGCAAAATGGGCTATTATTGGAATGACAAAGTATCTTGCTGTTTATTTTGCTAAAAAGAACATTAGAGTTAATTGTTTGAGCCCAACAGGTGTCTACAATGACCATCCAGAAGAATTTGTA
>Ga0098057_1000251_pt1 | contig 19815 bp, 10 predicted proteins | sample 18_taG_FD_77072 | JGI IMG/M metagenome (GOLD analysis project Ga0098057, IMG submission 77072) | Marine viral communities from the Subarctic Pacific Ocean - 18_ETSP_OMZAT15316 metaG | ecosystem: Environmental > Aquatic > Marine > Oceanic | place: Pacific Ocean | collected 2015-01-19 | reverse complement strand
TTATTTTCAATATCAGGGTCCAACTGTATTCGCTGAATTTTATGAAAAGCATCTTCGGGCATATATCCCAAAGTTCTTTTAAGTCCTTGATAAACTTCAGACTTGAGTCTACCCTGCACGAACGTAGTGGTATTAGTAATTATTAAAGATATTTCTTCAGACATATTTATGCGTTACTTCTATTTTTATTCTTTCTAGTGTTCTTCGGTTTCCAAAGCTTCTTAATTTCGTCTTCAGTCTCAGGTAGTTCAGGTGATTTGAATAATACATGACCTTGCTGTCCTATATCTCTGCTTTTCCAGAAATTTGGATATATGTCCCAGCCTGAGGCTATTTTAATGTATTCACTTGTCTTTATTATTTTCATCTTCTTCTAATAAACTAACCAATTTTTCAAGGTTATCGTAAACTCCTTGAAACTTTTTATATGCTGGGATCTCCTTGCCATCGATAAGCAATCTCCTAGCAACGTTAAATTTTTCAAGTATTCTACGTAAAATCTGTATCGTATCTGCGTTTTTCATTTTGCCTTCCTCTACCAAACTCTATCAGAGCCTAGATTTTTTTCTAGTATGGTATTATTCTCTTCTTTCGTGTTTTCACCCGACTTTACTCTGAGCAAAGACTCATATGTAACTCCGTCTCTACCAGCCTTCTTTTGTTCAACTTCAATGCGATCTTGTATCTCTTGGAACCAAGGATTAAGCCCTTCATAAACAGACCAATCCGTTCCTCTAGACGGTTCTAACATTTTTTCTATCAGACCAAAGAACCAAAACGAGTTAGTCAGATTGTTCATGAACTGAGCCTCTTTGATCATACTCTCACTACTAGCTTCTTTGACCGAATCAACAACCAAATGTTCTATCTTATTTTCTATACCAACATATGTCAAAAGTATCATCAGGAAGTCGTTAACCTTTTTATCGTCACCATATACTAATTTCATTGCTCCACAAATCTTAGTCTGCAACTCTGATGACATTATTTCTTTTATGATTTTATAAGCATTTAAATCATGAGCCTCTAAAACAGTGATAAAAAGAAAAGCATCTCTTACTGGTTTATATCCTATGCATCCGTTTAAACCAATAAAACTGTTCTCGATATCCAAAACTTCTTTGTCAAGATATTCAGAGACATCACAAGAAGACGTATCCTCTACGACTGCGATAGCTATATTGTCGAGTTGGACTTCATACGCTGGACAAATAATATCTTTCATTAACAACCAAACGACAGGGAATTGATATAATCTTGATACAAATTCTTCATCATTTTTAAAACAATCTAATGCTCCTTCGTCGTTGCATAGAAATAATAAAAATGATCTCCAAAGATCAAGAACTCTTTCTAGTTCGGCGTGATCCATTACCAAGCTACTACCACAGATCTGCTCGAAATGAGTGAAATATATCAATACTATTTTACTATTTATATCAAACCAATTCTTAGCATCTGATACGCAAATAGAACCGTTAGAAAGGACATCTCCCATCTGTCCATCTTCTGTAAATCTTATATTGAGATCCACGAATGGACACCCAGCACCTTCGCATGCTGACTCTATAAGAAATTTAGACAACTTATAATCACTTACCTTTCGCACTGTCTTTTGTATACCTTTCCATGTCTTCTCTAGAAATACCGGCCTTTTCCATTACATCTGTCCAATTCTTGCAATCTTTCATCATATTCGTAAAATTATCAACTTCTTTTTGCGAAATACCGCTTTTTGCATTCTTTTTTACTTTTGGTTTTTTCTCTTCCACGAATTCCAGTTTATCTTGATCGGTGTCTATTAGTCCATATTTTTCCATCATCTCGAATACGAATTTTTTGACATCGCATTCGGTTATATCAAACCCATAAGTCTTGTGGCAATACTCGCATATATGCTCCATAACAAGATATGGAATCCGATCTTTCTTTTTTTTATCCTTGGATTCATCATATTCTTTGACTCCGATAGCTACAATGGACTCCAACTTTATGTTTTTCCCACAATTAGGGCATTCCATCCCTATTTCTTGAATCTTATCCTCTAACCATTGCGGTAAATCTATCATATTAAACTCCAACTTATTATTTCAACAAATAAGTTCAAACTCCTTTTATCTTCTGTCTATATTAAGGTTAAGGTCGTAAGTCCATGTAATGCCTCGTCTATCGTGTATCCCAAACATTTTCTGTTCAGGGATAGATGATCTTTGAAGATTTTTCAAAGAGAAAACATCGCCGCCAACAAAACTTCCATTTAGTAATACTTTACCATGATTTGTAGATAATTCAGCAGCACTATGATAATGTCCTGCTAGAGTATAATCTGGAATATCTCTTAAAATAGCCATCATCTTCTGTTCGAAATCCAACAGACTTTTTGCTGGCCAGGACATTCCTCTCATATCGTCTCCATGAACCACAAGAAATTTGTGACTTCTTATTTCTTCAAATATCCACCATGTTTTAGGAACATTAAATTTAACTCTTGGATTATTTTTGAATCTACTCATCAAAAACTGATAAGTCATAAAATCCCAATTGACGTATTCTTTTTCTGAACCTCGTTTAGAAGCTCTACCATGATTACCATATACACCGTAAAATTTGATCTCCTTAAAAATACTTAACCAATGATCTATCATGCCAGCAAGAGCTTCAACTCCTTCAACGAACTGTTCAAATATAGGCATATTGATGTAAATGGGAGACCATGCTCCAACGTCATTCATGCCAGCAACGATATCTCCCAAACAAAACAGGTGCAACGTATCTAAAGCATACAGTTTAGAATGAAGTTCAACAATATCTGTTGCAGCGTATTGGAGATTCTCAACTCTCTGTTTAAAAATTTCTAAATTGTATTCTCCTAATCCCCCTGTTTCTTCCAAGGAGAATTCCTGTCCTATATGACAGTCACTGAGAATTAGTCCGACATCTTCGATATGGTCTTTTTTAACATGTTTACGCTTTGATTTTCTAGGGGCAGGAACCCTTGGGAGAGCCTCTACCGCTCTAACTATCCTATCTCCTATAATATCTGCCTTTACTTTAGAAACAGAGATTCTTTTGTCTCTGAGATTCGCAAGTCTCTCAAGATAAGCCTTTTTCAAACCCTCTTTGATAGTATGTCTAGTCGTATCATAAAAAGGTTTATTAACCCAAATAGTATTTCTATACTTCTTCTCACAGGCACTAACAGAACGATCAAACAACTCTGAAGAGATTATACGATACGGAATTCCATCCTCTCGCATACTATATAGCATTATTTCTTCGTGTTCAGTCCAAGGTCTAGGTCCGACTTGCTTCCCACTCTTACTCTTACTTTTACTCATATTAATCCTTTCTCTCGCCATCGTTTTAATAACATCTGATGAGACATTCTCATTTCTGAAGATCTACCAAAAGTTAGACCATTCCTATTAATTCTATATTTTATCAAGGGAGTTTCCAACGTACAAAAATTGAGTCCAGAGAATAGACATCTTCCCCAAAATTCAAGGTCATGAACAAGTTGGATATCTTTCTCTGTTGTATATTTGCCAATTTCAATAAAATCATCTCTTTTAAACATCACAGAAGGATTTATTATCGGATTCTTTCCAGATGCTATTATGTCTATCATACCTGAATTACTATTAGGAGGATGATTCCACTCCTTCATTCTCAGTCCATCCTCATTAATAATTATAGCGTATCCTCCTACACAAAATAAACTTTTATCAGATTCCAACATTTTAATTTCTTGCTCTAAACGAGTAGGAAGACTGATATCATCTGCGTCCTGTATCGCAATATATTCGCCATCTGCTATGTCTATCGCAAAATTAGTATTCATAGGAACACCTACATTTGGAATGCAACGTATGTATTTAATTCTTTTGTCATCAAAAGAACCAACAATGCGATAAGTATCATCGGTAGATCCATCATCTACTATAATAAACTCAAAATCATCATATGTCTGAGCTAAAATAGACTTTATAGAATCTTCTATAAATCTCTCACTATTGTATGTCGATGTTATGACACTTATTTTCATAAAACAAACTCTCGCTTCTTCTTGTTCTATTAAACATGGGTGGCTTATGATCTATCCATTTTTCTCTAAAATATTTCAGACTTTTACGAAAATATTGATGTTTATCTTCTTGCGAAATTACTGACATTGTTTGATGAGGATTATGTACAAGCTTTGCATATGGATTCCATCCAAAATTCAAACTCTTTTTCCAGCAACGAAAACAAAAATCGGGATCTTCAAAATACATTGGACTAAAGCCGGTATCGAACAAACCGATTTCCTCAACAACTCTCCTTTTCATGATCATACCGCCAGCCCCAACATAAGAATAGAAACCAGTCGGTTCTTGTGTCTGTCGAATAGGTCTAAAACTGTCGCTCATTTCCCAAGCTTCTACACCCAATACATCATATTTTCCCTGCTTCATAAAAAAGATATGCTGTTCAAGCCACTCCTTCTCAACAAATTGGTCATTATCTAAAAACAGTAAGTACTTATATTCCAAATGTTTACTATTTTCATAGCCTATATTTCTACCGTCAATAACGCCGCTATTATAATCCAAAGAAATGATATGGACATTATCTTTATCGAGCGTAGATAGATATTCTGCCGTTCCATCTGTAGAGCCGTTGTCTACGATGATTAAATGATAATGCTTTTCATAAGTATTATCAAACAATTGAGTTAAAAATTGTTTAGTAACATCAATTTTATTATAAACTAATACTATTATACAAGTTAAATCAGAAATAATGCCTCCATAAATATATATCGGTCTTAATCTACTCTGACATTATACCATTATCTGAACCACATTAAACGCTAATATTGACAGACGCATTATAGAATGAACATTCTCCAACGCCTCTCAAAGTGAAATCTCCAAGTACGCCTTCGCTGATCTCGTCGCAACATAATGTAGAATCAGAAACGTCTTTGAATCTATCACTTTCTAAAGTTACGCATGTGCATTCATTAGGATCTGCACCAAAAATAGCGATATCAGAAGATCTGTCATAAATTTGAGCATAGTACGTTTGGTCTGCTTTGCAGTATATCACGATTAAAACAACATTAGCCGCAATTCTAGAGAACCACCATCCAACAAAGCCCACAGTGTCCAACGTAGCGTCATATGCATAGGTTCCTTGAACTCTCTCGTAACAAGAATTTCCTGGAACAGAATCAATAAATACAGAAGCTGTTGTCATTGAAGGATCGTTACATGTGATCCATGGGAAGTCGGAGCAAACGTTACCGCTAGTCGTTGTAGGAGTAGTTCCTTGCAAGTAATCTTTGATGCTTTTCTCTGGAGCAAACATTTCAGAGAATCCATGGAAACTAACTTCTGTATCAGCATCGCTGTTGTCAATCCTGAAACCTGATCTAACTTTACTAGGATCTTGTATTCTGATAATATAACTGTCATACATTTTTGCTGAGAATATAACCAGTCCTTCTCTAGGATGCAATTCATAAGAACTAGACGATACTTCATCATTTGAAGAATCAAAAATAGTAACACTTGATTCGTAATCCCAACCTCCATATGTAGCCTTGAACTCGTGATTATCTACATTAACTAAATCTTCAGAACGAACACCTATGATATCTCTGTCTCTTACCGGCAAAATAACTCCGCCACCTGCGTTTGGACGAGATGGTTTAGCTCCGCTATCAAAATCGCTCCAGTTGTGAGATCCAGAAGTAGAAACCCCAAATTTGACTTCTCCTTCATCTGTAGAATCTAGAGTTGATACAGCCTGTCGATTGTTATCATCGACAGTGTGCTCATTAACGAATAAATAATCTGTTTTTACAGGAGTAAATGTTAAACCATATCCTTCTATCAAAGGTTGACCTGTAGGAGACCTATCGTCTATTTCTTCATTTGTTGTTGTTAGACAACTTGTTATTTTCATATCTAATTTAACATATCTTACATCCAAGCTAGAAAAACCAACATCAAAACCTGGTTCAAAATAGATTGTATATGGAGAGTAATCATAACCATCCTCACTAGCAGATATCCTCCACTCCCCTGTCGTATTTTCTGGCAACTCAAACAAAACGTTCGCAGAATCGAGGCTAACAACCTCTCCAAAATCAATAGTATAAATTGCGGACCCATAACCCAAAGAACCTTTAGTCTTGCCTGCCATTATACAAACTAAATCATCCTCAAAAGAATCAGATACGATACTAAAACTCTGTCCACCAGTGTAGTATGATAATTTGTCTAAAATTGCAGAACCAGTTCTGTCTACGCTAGACGAGACAAGAGAAGGATCTTTCAATGACAGATTGCCAACAATAAGAGGAACGTCTTGAGGATTGTCTATGTCATTTACAGCATCAATTGCTTCTTGATAAGTTCTCGTAGAAACATTTGGACTATTATCCGCAAAAACATATATAACCTTATCATAAGCATCAATATCTTGGTCGTTCAAAACAGTAGAAACAGTATACAAAGAGTCATACAAAGGAGAAGATCCAAATGGAATGTCCTCGGAAATAGTATCTATAATAGTTAAAGCATCATCGCCAACCACGGCTCCATCACTTGTATGGTCTATAACTGAAGGAACTGTCATTTTGCTAGATAGAACATTTGTTGAGACTGAATCATTCTGATAAAGAGGAGCAGATACGATCTTAAAAACATTGTCGCTAAAAATAGATTTAAAATTAAGAGACGCAATCGTTATATTAGACGAGACAGGAACGATACAAGATGGAGAAAGAACAGCCGCTTCACTTGCTTCATTGACTACAGTAACCAATGTCTGACCGTAATACGAAGTAAGTTCGCCAGATACAGTACTAACAGTCTCTGGAACAAACCCATCTACTATAGTGGACTGAAGAACAATTTTATACAAATCATTATCTAATCCCTCTATAAATACCATCTCGTCAACAATGCCATTAATCATATCATCAGAACGAGGTTTTAAAGAAAAAACAGACTCTCCATCAATAACGCTTATTTCGTCTTCATCGAACAAAACATTATATGGTAAAAAGTTTTCTGGGATCAATGTAACATCTTCTGCATCCGTTGACTGTAAATAGCCTTTAAGTTTTACTGTCGCTAAAACATCAACGTTACCGCCATCATCGACAGCATTCACTTTAGCTCCCAAATACTGGTTCCCGTTAAGAGACATATCATCTTCATAAGGTTCAATGGATATTTTAAGAAAACCGTTACCCTTACCACTTTCCATACCGCCAACATACAAAACATGAGAATGACCCTTATACGAAACGATAGCAGCACCGCCACCATTCTTTGATTTCGTAGTATTTCCCAATTCTAAAATGTCATATGGAATAGAGCCGCCCACGTTTTCAATAACTTCAAACATCTTAAGCGTTTCTGAATCAGAGTTAAAACCACCTATAGAATATATTTTTTCTCCATCAATAGCAGAAGCCGCAAAACATCTAGGCTGTAACATATGATCAAATTTGCTGTTTACCGTATCAAGAGACCCAGAAGAAACGTTATATGAAAAACCTGTAACATAATATTCCAAAGAAGCGTCTGTCTTTTGAAAAGCTCCAGACAATACAATAATATCATCCCCATCAACAAACAACAAAGGAGAAATTCTATTATAAGTTTTAAATTCTGTCTCGGATATCGTATCAGAATACCCCCACTCGTCACTTCCTATATCGTAATAAAGAACTCTATTATTATAATCTACGAAAGAACCATTATCTGTTATATCTCTGATTCCACTAATAATATATATTCTATTTAGAGAAGATATATATACGGCAGAACCAAAAGCGACTCCATAGCCTACCTTATCAATAGAACCTATGTCTATTAATGGCATACTTTCCAACTCGCTCCATGCATTTGTAACTGCATTATATCTCTCAACCGCTCTAGAAATATATACTATATTTTTGGTCTTATCATATCGGATTCCCCCAAATACATATATTTCCGTGCCGACAACAACAGACATAGCTCCCATTCTCTCCGTTGGCATAGCTGTCATCGTTGTCCATGAGTTATTAGATATGTTGTATCTTTCGACAGTAGGAAGTATCTCATTAGCACCAAGACCTCCAATCGCATAAACCTGATCTAAAACAGATTCAACACACAAATGCCCTCTAGCAGTAGACATTGAAGATAGCTGGGACCACTCATTAGTAAACGTGTCATACCCGTCTGTCCTAACGCTAAAAATGCTTCGAACATTATCAGAAGATGATTGATCTTTCCAGTCATCTGCATCGTTCCTTAATAACAGACATATCGTCTCTGTTCTACTTATATCTCCTATGTCATCATCCTGTAACGAATATGTCGCAGTAAGATAAATATTTGCAGCGATATCCTTATTAGATTGCAAAGGCTGTAATTCTACAGTAGCGTAACTTCTTTCCCTATCTGTGTCTATCTCGACATCAACATGACTTAACGTTGTTATACTGCTATTAACCGCTTGAACGGAATTCTCTGTATGATTGACTATTGTTATATCTATTTCTGTCCCATCTGGAACAAGGGCATCCGCAAAAGAAACATCTAATATAAATTGGTTAATTGATTTTCCGTCTAATATAACTCCCTCTATTTTACTAATATTGCTTCCGTCTTTAGCTCTCCTATCAACGATTCTCATTCTCAACGATTCTTCGGGGACTAAAACTGTCGGGACCAAACCTGTTCCAAACGATCCTCCACCAGTCAGCGTTAAAGTCTTATTGTCAAAAACAGAAACAATATGACCTGTAACAGTTATTTCGTTATTATACAATGAATATTTATCTGATGCCAAAGGAGCACAATCTGTACGCAGACTTTCAAATCCTGTGATTTCTGCGTCAGTATCCTTTCTGTTAAGTCTAAAATAAACAAAAGTATTATCATACTGAGAAAGATTTACTGATGCCGCTCCAAGATCTATAGTAGCATTGTCTGTGTTAAGAACCCATCTATCTAGATACGGATCTAAATACTCGACAACATCTCCCCAAATTATCTCAACTTCTGGATCACTTGTATCAATTCTAACCATCATTCCATGATTCAATTGATGAATCTCTTTGTCAACAGAAGTCATACATTGTCTAAATGGTTCGGAATATTTAGTAGTAGAAGTTAAAGCGTCATGAGAGATAGTAAGAGTAGCATACCCAATGCCATCGCTCCAAAACTTTTGTTTCAAATCAGCAAACTCCATCAAGAAATTAGAAGACATTACTCTATGTCCTCGCTCTCTTAATGGTATAAGTTCTACTACTTGAGAGTCGCTTGCTGTCAAACCATCATAGAAGACAGATACATTCATTGTATGCGTTTCATATTCGACCTCATCAGAACCATATATTTGAACATTGTTTATCGGTCCCAAAAATACATTTCTAGCAACACTTTTATTTAAAAAAGAAAAAATACCATTTGGATCGCCAGTATCATCTTCAGAATAGAAAATTCTATCAATAGCATTATCCTTTTTGGTCAAACTCCATTCCGCTGTTGCTGTATTAGGTAAAAAGGTTCTCTTCGACAAATCTTTAGGGTCGTTAGGATCTAACATATAAACGATAGCTGTTTGTTCTAAAACTTGACGACCGTCAGACAGCGGTATATTAGGTTGTATGTCTACCACTAAAGGATTACCAAAAACAACCAACTTCTTCTTTATAATTGTTGAGCCATTACGCAAATGGACTTTTACATACAATAAAACGGTTTGAGCCTGATCTGGAGTCGCCAATGATATATCCGCGTAGGTTACATTCTCTGCTACCCCGGTAAGATTTCCATATACATCCCTCTTTTCTCTTTTCTCTGTGGTAATTTTAATAGCACTATTGACATGAGAAAAAACGCTCAATAAACCTGTCTCTGGCTGTATCTCATCTGCATCAAAATCTACTGTAGCATCATAAACGGCAGCACTAACAGTCGTGCTCTTAGACGTAGCAGAAAGATCTTCATCTTTTATGTAAACTCTAGAAATATAAGAAGAAGATGCTGTAGCATATGTTCCGTCATAATCAGCAGTAGATGATGGTATCTGATTATCTAGTGCATTTATTGTATGTTTGCTGACAACTTCAACATGCTTACTATCTTTGTTCTCTACTTCGAACGATAGTTCGTTCTTCCATTCTATTTGGATGAGTCTCGATTTATATACAAACTCAAGATTTTCAAACGTTACAGTGAATCTTATTGATAATAAGACAGATTTCAAATTAGACAATAGAGAAACATCGTTCGTTAATTTTAAAATACCTCTCGACAAACCATTGTCTAATTTTGTAACTGTCAATCCATATAACTCATTAACATCTGGAGCGTTTACAGTGGTCTCTCCCGCGAATAAGTCTTCAGCAACATCATCTGGATACGTGTAAGACGCACCTTCGATTTCCCATGAGATAGTATAATCTCTACTGATAGAGTTGTCAGACTGATCAGTCATCTTCATATAAAACACAATATCTTCTTTAAAGAAAGTACTTATGTCTCTCTTGGGAACAAAGTCGTCCCACAACACTTTTAGGCTTGATCCGCTTACTATTTCATAGCGTATGTTTTCAACGTCCTCCAAAGGAATTTGAGATTCGTTTAAACCGCTCAAAGGAATTACGCTAACAGTACTGGAATCGGATGGTCTGCCAAATTTGTCAACAGTAGATATTGTATAATAATAACGAGTGTCGTTACTTAACAACCTGTCTATATATTTTGTTTTAAATATGTCATCATCAAAAACTAGAGTACCGTCGCTGTTCCCGTATTCATCAAAAACAGAGAACCCCGTTGTAGATCGATATATCTTTATTCTTTTTATTCTCTCATCCGAAGCGTTAAGATTCCATTTCAGATAAACTTTCCTATCTCCTGCTGCTCCTTCAAAACTGTAAGGAGCAGATAAAGAAGATAAAGAAGAAACAAGTTCTCTATTCTCCGTATCTATATCTGGGACAGTGACAGTTATTGACATAGCATCATCTATATGACAAATATTACCGTTACTACTTTGAGAGAAAATTCTAAAATATTGATTTTCCCCCAAAACGAAACTATCTTGGAACGTAGTATAGAAGTCTCCTTCAGATGTTATGGTACTAGAGTATATTTCTTGACCATCATCTTCATAAGATGGGATCTTTATATCGTTAGACACAATACTAACGATATTTCCGTTAAAGTTGTATATTTCTGGGATCGTGAACTTAAGAACAATTAACCTATCGCCATTATCATTCCTAAGAATATTATGCTGGTCCAAAATGTAATCAAAATCTTTTATTGCATTGTATAGAACAACTTCACATATTTCTCCGAAAAAGCTATCTACATTTGCAATTGCTCCTCTGTTATACCCTATGTCAAAATACATATCTCCGATAGACAAGTTGAGAGACCCTAAAATGCTAGACCCCACAGGATAACCATTAACATAAAAAGTAACAGAACCATCAGACATATTAATAGCAACGTCTATTTTATTCCACTGATTCGAGTTTAAGACATCGATAGTAGATGAGACAGAAGCAAAACCAGTGTTAAAAGTTAAACCACCATCAGTGTTTGAATATAAAGCATAATTTACATCTGTACCATCCTGTCTCATAACAATAGCTCTGTCATTCACAAAACTATATGGCTTAATCCAAGCACTAATTGTTATACTCTCGTCTTCTCTCAAATCAAAAGTAGAAATGACAGACTGCGTATTAACGGCAGTAGTTTCTCCATTAAAACGCAATCCTGATTGACCAACCGGGACATCTTCTGCATTCAACCAAATCGCATTAGATTCCGAAACGGCAAGATCAGCAGACGCAGTAAAATCGTATAGAATTTGCCCTTCTGCTTCATCGAAATGCCACACACCCCAAACTGTACTATCTACGATGACTCCAGATCCTATTAATGCTTCAGAACTAAATGTCTTTACGCCTCTAGGAAGATCTCCATCGTTAGGAGTTATTTGTATCCTGACTCCATCGCTGAACTGGTAATCGGTATTGAATGTATAAATTCCGTAATAGTACGTTTTGCCCGCTTCGACTCCAAAATCTTGTATGCCGTTAGAAACACCGTCAAACAATATCTCTCCGTCTATAGGATTCGCGGGAAAGCCATCTTCTCTTCTTACGACTCTAATCCCTGCAAAATTATTGAGACTATCATTAAATAAATACTGTTGGTAAAAATCAGAATTTAAAATATTAAATTGGTCATTTGATTCCAAATCAGCCGTTACAGAGAGTTTTATTTTTTGCCCTCCAAAGGTAAAGATTTTATACAAAACCTCGGCAGGATAGCTCCCAGAGACCTTACTGATAAACCTCTTAGCTAGATCATGTCTAAATCCGTTCTCATCATTCCAAGACATGCTTCCACTCTCATCAAAAAGAAATGTTACAATATTGTCATTGAAATCAAGCCCAATATCATTGAGACCATATGCATCAGCTTGGATTCTAGTCCCAAACAATTCTAAATCATCTGTATCAAAATATGACCTTGTTAGAGTATTTTGAGTTGGAGAAGTGACATTAATCCTTTGATTCTCAGAATCAAAACCTCCAGACTCATCATCTGAAAAAATCTTCATTGCATGCTTTTTAGTGCCGTTGACATACCAAGTGCCAGCAGACCAATTGCCATCAATGTCATGATAAAGACAATAGTAATTTACTAAATCCCATTGTCCGCTATTCGGGTCAAATAAACAGATGTCCATAAATATGTCTCTTTTGAATACACGTAACTATACTATGTATATTTTTCGGCTTTATTTGGCTTAATCCTTTATGCTTTTATAGCAGATGGTGAATCTACGTCTGGGTCGCTATCTGAAATGTCCCAGACAATATATTGATCGCTATTTGATCCTGATGTATATAATACCAAAGAATATCTATCGCTAAAAGAGACAGCACGAGAACTGTCCAAAAAATTAAGATTAAAATTGTACCAATCATCAGTTTTTAGATCTGAAATAGTTGTAATCTGGTCATATATAAACAAAGGGCTATCTGGCTCGCCACTCCCATTGACAGTATAAAGTTGAGCATGAATCGTAACATATTGAGGAGTAGAAAAATCTTCTCCAAAACCAACAGGGACAGAAGTAAGATCAGATGTTATATATATTTTATCTACAAAACTTCCATCTACAGTAGGTTCAATCGTAAGCGTATGTGTCTCTGTGTCTGTGATTGTTATAATAAGAGAGTTCCACTCCCATCCGGCAGAAGCGGACAGGTTATTAAGGTTCCCCAAATTTAAACTGTCTAACGAAATAACAGATCTGAATTCCCCTGTAGTTGTCTTTGTTCTCAACCATAATCTATACTGTCCAGATGAGATTGCTTGGATAGGATAGCCTACAGAAGCATATCCTCCAGTAACATCTAATGTATCAACGTATAAATACCCCGCCCCTGAAAGTCCATTATCTGTATCGCTAGGAAAAAGTTTGTTAACGCCTTGAGATAAAACTGAAAAATTCAAAGAATCGATAGAAATATCATCTGAGATAGAAAAATAACCGTTATCCCCACTCAGCTTCGGTCTTAAATAGACAGACGCTTTAGTAGGAACAAACTGGTCATAAACTTCAAATATTTGTGCTAACCTTACCATATTATCCTTTAATCGTTAAAACGGGACAGCAAACGAAATTTTTATTGCATAATCTAAAGAAGAAACTTTCAACATATCGTAACCGAATGCCCAAACATCATCTCCTACATATATTATCTTCTGTATAGAGGATAATTCTGTAGTGATTTTAGTATAAGAAGACCCATCATATACATAATAGTCTCCTTCGCTTGTTCCTCCAACATATTCCCCCGATTTTACGTCTACATCATTAAATTCTATACCAGAAGACGAACTAAAATTCCCTTCAACATCTATTAATGATGTCGCAGCAGACTCAGTGTAAAATGTAGAATTATCGAACCTTAAACCCTTGTCTGTCGCCAATAACAGTATATCATTATATGATTCTATTGAATTGACTCTGATAGTTCCCAAGAAATCATCTACAGTATTAGTTACTCCTCCGTTAGTAAGCCTTCCTGCAAAAACCCAATCTACGATATTAGTGCTATAATAGATATCGGCTCCATTTTTAACAGCAATCAAATATGTATCAGAATGCAATAATCGAACCTCAGTATGGGAAAGAACCCTCTCCCAATGACTTTTGATTAATTCCTTGTGATAGATGCCGTTATCTGTAGAGATAACGAAAAATCCTCTAAACTGTAAAAACTGAAAATACTTACCGCTTAAACCTGGCAACTCTTCCTTACTCCACGAAGATCCAAAATCGCTACTCTTATATAAATTATCATCTGTAAGTATGTACAACTCATCATTATAAAATCTTATTTCTCTTACGAACTCTTCTTTGAGTCCATTAAAATCGAGTATCGTAAAACTATAATCAACCGTCGATATAGAGATAACTCCGATTCTACTTCCCACTAAAACCATATCTGATTCGCTGACATGTAAAACAGCGGTAGGATGACGGAAAATAAAACCTAAATCAGCTTGAACGATCTCTTCTTTATAGTCTACTGTTGAGTTTACAACATCATACCAATCATCATTATTTATGAGATTATAATTAAGGTTTGTAGTTGATGTCATTGGGAGGAAGCATTCATCTACTTCCTCTTGTTCTCCGGGCCACACCCTCTCAAAAAACAATCCCATCTTAAGCATATTGGTTTCATGTGTTTCGGCGAGAGATAAAGGAAGTCCTGAGTTTATCAATTGCAGTTGGTTATCAATCTCCCTATGAGTATTGTCCCAATCTCCCTCAAGAGAGCTATTCAAAAGATTAATAGTCAAAAAATCATACTTATTATAAGAATCGAAGAAAGAGAAAAATCCGTTGACAGCATTAACGCTGACCTCTCCTTCAGTGTCAGAGGCTAGAACATCTGGAATATCTGGGACTATTTCATATTCTGACAAAATTTGAGGATATAAATCAAGCGGTATTTTTTGATACTCGAATATAACAAAACTTTTTCCATCTATCTCTTCAACGGACGCGAACCTAACTCTGCCATGAACATTCGAGTAAACTACGTTATATGCGTCTACGCAATCTGATACATATGGCTGTAACTCGTCTGTCCCGTTATCTTGCTCATCAACAAGTAAATCTACTTTCTCATTAAACGCGGCTTGATCAACTGCTGCCTTTGCCGCATTAGAATCGAACTCTGTGAAATCGTCAAATTCAACAGACAATAAAGAAGCAACAACGTTAACATCTTCTCCAGTAACATCTGCCAAAAGAACACCGTTGTTATATATTTTTAAATCAGCGTCATATCTACCATCTACCCATCCTTCATTCCTAGCTCTATAAGTTTCATATTGGTTAGCTACAGTAACGGTAAAGTCATGAGAAAGATAACGGTCAAATCTTACAGTGTTGGTCACAGTGTAATATGTAAACCCTATACTCTGCATTTCATAATCGACAAAAACAGAAGGGATAAGAGGTGAAGTTTCTCCAAATGTTATTGATACATTGTCTGCATCAACTCCTGAAAATACTTTAGCGTCCGTTCCGATTATAATTGATGAAGAAGTGGCATTTAAAGATGTAACAGGAACATCTTTGTTCGAAAAATTAATAGCAGGAATACTTTTCTCAAAAACAACTATAGAGTCTGTATATATATTATAGCCACTAATAGAAATTAACAATCCTGCATCAGAACTTATCCAAAGTCTGTCATTGAAAACTTGAATCTTTCTAGCCAAAGAAGAATTCAATGAAGCTATTGCCTCAAATACACCATCATCTACATGTTTTCTCCAAACGCTATTATTAGTAAGAGCGAAAACATAACCAGAATCTTCAACGATTTGCCAAATTATTTCATCTGTATCTATTTCTGTAATAACTTCCCAAGTAGAACCCCCATTAACGGTAGAGAATAAATCTTTTTCACCCGATACTACGATTCTGCTACTATCATTCCATATAGCAAATGCATTAGATGTAAAAACATCCATCTGAGTTGTTTGCTCAAAACTCAAATATTCGCCTAATGGGTCTATCTCATCGAGCTTGTAAACGCCTCTATCTGTCGTTACATAAACATTATTATCATTATCTTCAGTAATATCTCTTACAGCGTATATACCATCCAGTCCAAAACATTGAACCCATGTTATTCCGTCTCCGCTAGTATAAACAGATGTTCCAGTAAGAGCAAAATAACGTTCTACTGAAGCTGCATAATATATTTTATGTGGAGCAGAATCAGTTTCTATTGCGGTTTCCCAATCGTCTCCATCCCATCTAACTAGCCCTCTACTCGTAGCTGCAACAGCTTGAGCACTACTATCCAGAATGAAAGGCTGACCTACAGTAGACAAATCCATGATGTCATAGAATGTAATAGCCGCCCCTATAGACTCTATAACTCCTAACGTATTTTGATATATTTCAAACCCATAACCATCGCTTGTTATCATAGGCAACTGCAATGGGAGTAGTTCTTGCTCTTCTCTTCCGGTGTGATCTATCGGAGGTAATTGCTCCTTTGGAAAACGTCCAGAATAAGTTTTAGTCGCACTTGGATACCCAACCCTAGACGCTGTTAAAACATCGCTTACTTCTTCAAGCCCAATACATTCTAATGCTATGACAGAAGATGTCAGTTCTTCAGAGAAAAGTATAGTTTTAGTGTCTGTATTAACATTAAATGGGACATTGAGAACTTCTCCGTTTTGCCACACAACATAACTTGTAGCTCCTGATATTTCTTCTGTCGTTACAAAAGTCTTATTATCTGTCGTTGCCCAACTGGTAATAATTACATTTTTATCGAGTATAACTCTCAAATCTTGAGTAGATGTAAACGTTAAATTATGAGCATTTCTTTCGAACTCATCTTCTATCAGTTGGTCTATCAGATCAGAAAATATTGCTACATCTTCTTTTACAGAAGAATCAATAGAGAAAGATCCGCCAGAAGCTGTGACTTTAGCAAGTAAAACAGAATGAATTGGACGAGAAATAGAGCTAGTAGTAGTAACTACTTGTGCTTCATTTCTATATTTCCTAACCATATAATAATAATTCTGATCACCAACCAGAAGGGCATTTTCATCTACATAAACAGAAAACTCTTTTGAAACCTGCCCTACCTTCTCCCAAGAAGTTTTATCTCCATCAGACCTCCATATTTCATAACCATCAAACTCATCAGAACTTTCTAACCATGAAATAATAGTATCGTATTCATCTGCTACAATCTGTATATCTGTTACGGCAGAAAAAGTCTGGTCTGAACTATAGTAGCCAAAAACTAAAGGATGATAAAAATATCCATCGTCTATAGGATTTAAAGATTCTCTGCCAAAAATATCAACTGTAGTAACGAAGTAATAATACCTTCCTCCAGGTGCAACAGAATAGTCATCGTAAACAAAATTATCTGCTGTTATAGTTTCTACTAATGAAAAACTAGAAGCGACTAAACCGTAATAGGCATATGGGGATCTCCATATTTTATAGTGTGATGGGATAGTACTAGTTACTTTATCCCATTGAAGACGAACAAACCCTTCTCCTCTCAAAGAAATCAGTCCAGACGGAGCCTCTATATCACCAGTCATAGAAGCCACTGTCTCAAATGAAACGCTAACAGTATCTCCTCGGATTCCAGAATCGGATACAGATCTAAGACTCATCGTATATACAGAATTAAGAATTATATCCTCTGTCTCAATCCTGTACGATGTTTTTTTAGAATAATTTGTCTTGTCTTCTATAATTGTTTCATCTGCCGTTGTAAGGTCTGTCCTTTTAAGGGAAAGCTCGTTATAATCAAACTTGCTTGTAGTATTGATCCATGTAAAAACAATGTTATTATTACTATCTTGATAAGAACTCAATTCTGAAGGAGGAGCCGGAGAAATATATTCTGATGTAGTGATTCTCTCGACTACAGTATTACTAGTGTTTCCTTCAGAATCTTCCGATACGATTTTAACGATATAGTCAGTTAAAGGTAAAATAGGATTGTATTTCCCATATATTGTAAAAAGATCGACAGAAACAGAAGTTTCATCATAGACATAAATAGGATCTGATGTCTCTCTACCATTCTCTATTAGAGTTATAACGTATCTTTCTGTTACAAACTCATTGTAAGGATCTACACCAGGAACAAAACTAATATTCAGTCTAATGCCATATTGATTCTTTGAATTTTCTTGGTCTGATAAAGATATAGACGCAACATCTTCTGGTCCGTAATTAGATTTAGGAGCATCTATTACCTCTAGTTCAGATGAATATATATTATTCTCGCTGACAGCATATACCAATATACGATAAAAAGTGCCGTTAACTAATCCTTCTATTTTGAGATCGGTAGCGTCAGCGTTTACCGTTTCTACAGAAACAGCACCAATAGGGTTATATTCTTTGTCTAACTCTTGAATCCAAATTTCATATTTCTGTATACGATCTGACTCAGACTTTTTCCACATTATATCTACAAATTCATCGCCAGGAAAAACTAGAGCATAATAAGGGTCTAAAGGTGGAGTTACATCTAAAAGAGTTAATATATCTGCCGTTGATGGAGAAGGAAGGCTCTCATTCTCAGTCAAATCTATTGACGTTACTCTATATGCATAAGATATGTTCTCCTCTACAGAAGAATCTATATACTCATTAGTAGTTGAGTCAGCTATTAATGTTTCTGTCGCAAAACTGTCAGTACTTCTATAAATAGCATACTTGTTAAAATCTGGTTCATCGCTCGGAGATGAATCCCATCTCAAAGATACAAAATTATAATCCCAACCTAAAACCGTGATCGACAACGGTGCTGGTGGAGGAACCGTATCTTCGTTTAAAATAGAAGCAGTTTCAGAAAATGAACTAAAACCACCAATGTAATTATACTTCCTTTGCATATAAACAAAAACAGTAGTATCGTCATCAACGCTAAAAACGATATCTCCAAATGTTCTTGCTACTACACGCCCCATCATCCCCATGCCGGGTTCGACTCGGATAAACAGATTATTAGACTGAGCGATATTAGATAAATCCCACCCATCTATAACTCCATCTCCTATAAACGAAGAAATAGCGGCGAGATGATTGTCTATGATTGAGAAACGGAGAAAATCAGAACTCGCACTATACACATCTGTAAGCGAAAATACTGGCAACCCATAATTTTTAGTTTTAAATGGCATATTCTTTTAAAAATTCAACGTAGTAAACTGACTATTCTCTAACTCAAACATAATACCAAAATTCTTTACTATTGGAAGGTAATCATATTTCGTACATAAATCTACGACACTACCTCCTCCAACTCTGAAAGACGCGGGAGAAGACTCAAGAGTATAAGAGCTTCCGTCCCATACATCTACAACGACATAATATCTTTTATTAAGTAAAAATCTTGATAAATCAGGATAATAATTTATAATAAATTCTTCTCCAGTATCGACCTCATAGCCGCAGCATGGAATACCATCCGTGAAAGATTGAGCTTGATCTGTTATAAACCATCTTTCTTGATCAACGATACTCTCTGCTGTAAAGAATAAACCACTAACATTCGTTCCATCAAACGCATCATAAAATCTAGCTCTAAAATGAAAATCCTGTTTTGCTCCAGTGTTCTCAAAATAGAAATACAAATAATCAATGAAATCATCTTCGCTTTCATTAAAAACTGGAACTTCTCCAGTCCAAACAAAC
>Ga0098057_1000248_pt1 | contig 19867 bp, 19 predicted proteins | sample 18_taG_FD_77072 | JGI IMG/M metagenome (GOLD analysis project Ga0098057, IMG submission 77072) | Marine viral communities from the Subarctic Pacific Ocean - 18_ETSP_OMZAT15316 metaG | ecosystem: Environmental > Aquatic > Marine > Oceanic | place: Pacific Ocean | collected 2015-01-19 | reverse complement strand
GTTCTCCATCAGATAGGGGAAGCGGTTTGTAGCAGCATGTCCACCAGCCTCTGCACCCAGCGTCATATCATAAGTAGCCATAATTTTATTCCTTTCTTATGATAACTAGTCGATGCTGACGTAAGCAACGGCAAGGGCTTCGGGGCGAATGACCTTACGACCATAAAGGTGTAGGCCACGGACGATATCCGCAAAACTATCGGGGTCACGGAAAGCTTCAGTCTTGGCAATCTGACTGGCAGTTGCGGTACTGGACATGTGGCCAGCAACACTAGCATACCAAGTGGAACCAGACTTAGGCGCATTGTTGGTCTTGTAGCAGCGGAAGCCACGGATAAGACCATCAAATACCCGACCATTCCGTAGGGGGGACTGGTTGTCACCAGTAACCTCAACAGGAAGGATTTTACTGTTGACATCAGACATCTGTTCCCAAAAGATAGGAGCCGCTACAAAGAAACGGTTCTCTTCAGGAACATCCTGATCGTCAAGCAGGCGCTGTAGCCGTGCCATTACGGTTAGGGGGTCTACCTCACCAGCGGAGAAGCCGGTATCAATGGGAGAACCAGTTGAACCATAATAGTTGGCGGCAAGAGCGTTCTGGCGCATGTATTCAAGAACTTCACTATCAAAAGTGTCCTTGAGCTTGTAGGCGCCACTGGAGGTTGAGAGGGCTTGCCAATTTACATGTGACTGACGCTCTTCAATGTCATCCACCTTAAACTGGAAGGCATTTGCCTTATCCACCTGCATCTCAATCTCATCGTCTGCTAGGTCTTGCGTGGTTAGCTTCTGCCCACGAGCATAAGCGGCCACGGTGATTGCTGGCTCCTTGATGATATTTACCTTATCACCAAACGAGGAAATCTCACCGGCATAATCGGTGTTTGTAACATCTTCCACAACACTTGCGCGACGGAAGAATTTAAGCACCTTCTGGGACCAAATTTCTGGAACCCAGTTACCAGTGTTGAGGTTTCCCCAGCCAGCAGCTTTAGCAACTACGGCCATTTTGTGTACCTCATGTGTTTAATCATCAACAATCCGGCCCTCTTCAACGGCAGCGTCTATTTCAGCCTCATGCTTCTCAAACTCTGCCCCTTTGAGGGACCTGATTTCTGATAGTTTCCAAATGCGTTTACCGTCATCTGTTTTCAAGGGTGTTGATCTTTTAGACCCAACAGAAGTGGCGGCATCGCGGTTTCTTTGGTTCTTAGTCCTCTTGGGTTTGTCGGACTTTTTAATGCCTACCTCTGCTTTATACATATCCACAACACGGGATGCCCACATGACATTTGTGTTGTTTTTGAAGATTGCGTCCGAAATTTCTTCGGGTTGGGCGTTTAACCACCCCAGGAAGTTTTTATCCTCACGCAACTCATCAAAGTCTGTGTGTGTATTCAACAGTTCTTGGTAAGCGGTCTGTGCCTCTTGCCCCCTGTTCTTCTGTTGCAGTTCGGCAACTTCAGCAGTTAGGGTAGCAGCACGTTCCTGTGCCTTCTTTTCGGCTACTGTCTCTACAATCTCCATGACATCTGGATATTCGGACCTAAACTCTTCAAGCTCTTCGTTGGTCTTTTGTGGGGCTTGCCTAGCAGCAGCACTCACTTCAGCCTTGAATTGCTCTTGTTCAGCTTTGACCTCGTTTAACTTTTTGTCATGGTAGGACTTGAGATCGCCATAACGCTTCTTCCAGTCCGTTGTATCCGCAACCTGTTCAGGAGTGGTTGTGAAGCTCTCACCCTCTTCATCAGGGTCCTCTTCAGGTTCTGGATCCTCGGCAGGGTCGCTATCATACAAACCTTCACGGTATTTGTTACGATAGAGAGTATCTTCCGGGGTGACAGTCTCCTCATTAGTGGTAGGCATCATATTATCTCCTTCAAATTAGGGCCACAAAAATGTGGGTGGCTAGTTTGAAGCTACTCAAGGGGCCAGAATATTCATGATTAAATTTCTGGGTAGCCTCACTCTATTTGTTGTAACTACAAAGCATTCTGCTCATATTTAGACACGAAGTCTTCTACTTCGCCAGCCCCCTTGGGGGTATTGTAATAGGTCTTCCAGTATTGTGCTAAACCTATTACATTATCCTCATGTGGTAGTTTCTCTGGCTGCATCCAATATTTTAACCGGGCTACTTGTGTCTGGAAACCCAGGTCAGTCTTCAATACATATTCCAACTCACCGTGGTAGAGTGGTATCTGTATCTGTGGTCTTTCAGTGGCGTACCTCATGACATCCTGGGCAGTTGTTGGCTCTATTTGATAAACACCACAAGCTGGACCGGGGCCGTGTTGTTTCAGGAAGGTTAAGTGGCTCTCAGTAATCGCAGTACCCACCAGTAAGTTTTCAGCAGCTTGTGTGTGCATCCCCATAATTACAAGAGTGGGTCTGACTACATAAATGCGGAAGTGGTGGGGGTTAATCATCCTAATCCCATATATATGTGTGGTCCCCTAACTTCACTGTTTCAGTCTTACCCTTATGGTAAGGGGGGGTAGGTCCGCTGTAAAATGATGTTGCTCCCTCTGTGGGGTCTTCATGTACCTCTGTGTTTAGAGCATCCACTACATATTTTCTGTACTTGTGAAAATCTTTGTCCTTCAAATGCTTAAGATGGTAACCTTTGAAATCCCCACTGGTTATAACTGCCATTACCGGGTCTACGTGTTTACTCTTCTTAAACTTTAAATCACCTACTTGATGTTCCCTCACCCTATTTAAAGCTACCCAGATTGGCCCTTTGAAAGCATCTGTACCGTGGCCTCTTGTTATTTGGTTCCTACCCTCTCCAATAGCCATAGCGGTTAGATGGTCAATGGCCTCTTCAGATGCTCCACCCAGAAGCTTGTTGTAGGTTGAGCGGTTATACTCTACGGGGTCTGCCTCTGCCTCTGGAATGAAGGGTGGGTCAGGTACTTCACTCATCTTTTTTTTTACGGGGGCTGGCTTCTCTTCTTCCCCGCCAAATATGAAGTCAACGGCATCTTTAATGCTGGGCCAATTACCACTTACGCCCTTAAACCCATACGCCCAGTTGCCCAACGCTTGGAATACATTCTGGTGTTTTACCTCTCCACCATCCTTATAAGATCTACCATCGATAATGCCTTGAAGTTGTTTTTCCATTACGTCGTCATCGATAAAGGGGACTATCTTTCTCCAGAAAATCTCCAGCAAGTTTTGGCGTTTTTCTAAAGGTACATCCCTAGGCTCCATAAATCCGGGAGGGACTGCCCCGGGGCCATACTCCATGATGCCAGGGCTAAAGTTGCCCCTGAATTTATTACCTCGCCTGAATTTATTACCTCGCCCAAGAGCTTCAGCTTCTTCCTGGTCATCAAACGCACCTCTACTCAGGGCATCATAGAAGTTTTCTTCAAGCCTACCCCCCATCATTTTAATCTGTTCGGCAATTGGGAGTTTACTACGTTCTTTCCTAGCTTCCTCTCTAAATTTAAGATGGTCTTGCCAATTGGGGTTATAGCTTTTTTTGTGCATAGGGTCAGTGCTGCCACCAGTAGCAAACCCACCCTTTGAAAGGTCTGTTTGTGGTTTATTTTTTAGATTACCAGAATACCCACCCATATTCAGACCAGTACCCTTCCAGAACGTGGGGTGATCTCCACTTTTGTAATCACTAGGCCAGTGTTGCTCCCCAGTCTCTAAATCAAGTCCTGGCTTAACCCCAGCCATGTAGGCTGCTCTATAGTCATACTGTTTGGTATTTAAGTCTGGTTCTTCCCCATATTTGTTTACATATTCATCCCACCACTTTGTTTTCTTTATAAAGCTTTGAAATTCTTCCTCTACAAAATTTTCTGGTTTTTTTACACCACCATCTTGGTATTTATCTTTTGTATACCCACCCCCATAAAAACCAGCGGGCTGCCCCATCTCCTGCATCTGGTCTGGGGTTAAGGTTTCCTCTGGGATACTCTCACCAGTCCCCTCAAGCCCTTGCTCCCGTCTTTTCTGGGTGGCACCAGACTGGGCAAAACCCTTATCATTAATCTTATCAAAAGTCTCTACACCAAAATAGTCTACAAATGGACCAGGGAAGACAAACTCTCCAGCCGACACGTTAATAACCTCAAGAGAGGGGTCTTGTGGGTCAGGTTGCCATCCAGTAGCTTGTGCCCCTTCCTCCAACATCTTTTGTAGTTTCTTGATACCCACTGTCTGAACAGCGTCGGTATTGACCACATATGAGTTTGCAGGAACCCTTGTCTGAATGCTGTCACTATCTTCAGTGCCTGGACCCCGTACCATTCCAACAATAATTGGGATGGACTGGGGTGGGGGTTGTTGTGGCTGTTCTACAAACCCTTCCCCACCCATCATCTCTGGGGGCATACCAGCTTCTGGGGGGCCTTGGGGTGGCCCACCTTCCCCTGCCAACATACCCATCAACTCTGGGGGTAATCCCCCTCCCATTTCTGGCCCTGGTTCTGGGGGTGGGGCGAAACCGCCGTCTTGATATTCTGTACTTATAAGCCCCCCTTGTTGTAGTTGTCCGCCAGCGTCAGCTTCTGCATCACTTCCAGCAGGACCAGCACTAGCAGTACCCTCTCCTCCAGCACCAGAAGTCCCTTCACCTGCCCCACCCACAGATGCATCAGGATTACCTGACCCAGCTCCCGCATCACTCAGCCCATACTCAGCCTCAATACCATATGAGCTACCTGCGGGGACACCAGAGGTAGCGGGATCATCCAGCCCATACTCAGCCCCAATACCTTTTGAGCTACCTGCGGGGACACCAGAGGTAACACCAGGTGGTGCTGCTCCGTAGGGATCAAAAACTACCCCCTTTAGTAACGCCTCCTGGAGCGCAAGGGCGCGATCCTCCTGTTCTTCGCCAGCCTTCCGACCTAGATAGGCAGCTTCTTCTAGCTCATCCATAGTCGGTAGTTGGATAAAATCCCACTTATACCCTGTACCCTTACGCTCTCTATCCTCCTCGGTAGCTTCGCGCGCTGCTTTTTCATGCTCACTCTCCAATTTTGCTTCTTCTTCTTCTGCTTTTTCTTTTTCTTCTGTCTGGGTTATGGCTCTCATTGCGGCGTTAATCTGCGCATTAGTAAGGGTTTTATCAGTAGCGTCGAAGATTGCCCTTATATTGTCTACAGGGCTGAACCCTCCGGCCGAGCCATCATTTGAGCCAGCCCATCCACCTTCTTGGTAGTTTACTTTCCCGCCTTTTGCCCACGGGGAGAGTCCGGGACCGGTTTGGCTGGAGGTTGGATCAAAATCACCCGGACTGTCCCCAAACATACCTTCAGTACCTTCAACACTTTCGGCAGCAGCATTAGCAGCCATAGCATCCGCAGCATCCGCAATACCAGTTGGGCCAGCGGTTGTAGTGGTGGTAGGGGTAATTGATCCTGATCTCTGCGGAGGTGGCGGAGGTGTAGGAGAGTGTTCTTCCTTTGCTGCCGTTGGCGATCTCTTCGGCAAAGGCATCCTCGGCTCGATCAACGTCAGCTCGGGTTGTTGAACGGCTAATGCTCTAGCAGCACTTTTTTCTACTCCATCTTTCATATGAGCAGTCATAGTCTCTACTTGAGCCTCGGTTAAATCAACAACATCTTCATCATTAATACCCAACCCCCAGTTAGTCCCAGGTAAAGAATAACTACCATATGTACCAATATTACCATACGCATCAGGGGAAATGTCTTCTCCAAATGCGATGGTTCTAGCATGTGCTGCCCCAATAGTTCCGGGGGCGAACCCCAAGCTAGCACCGCTCGTAGCAGCATCTCTGTCTTTAACTTGCTGTGCCCTTTGAAGTGATAGTTCATAGTAAGATTTCTCTTCTTTATTCATTTTACCAAGATTAAAATTACCAATGCCAAACTTACCCTCCATAGCAGCCTTAGCATTAGCTTCGACAGAAGCTTTTGGGTCCATACTAAATGTGCTTGAGATATTATCAATCAGCCCCGGAATACTTGTGGGTATATCAACAATCTTGCCGAAAGTAAAATCAGTAGTATCAAACCCAGCAGGATCACCAGCCCCTACATCCCCACCAAAAACCTCATCCAACCTATCCTTAACCTTGGCATCAATATCAGGATCAGATATGGGGTCATCAGGGTCCAAACTAATATTAGGGCCACTAGCCGCAAAGGGGTGTGGACGGAGAGTTGTAAAAGGTACGGGGTAGTTAGGCATCAGAAATCCAACCTTCTTGTTGTGCTACCTTCTCATCCCTGTCAGATAGCTCGAAATTTTCAAGTGTAGTTCTAACTTGTTTGTCAAGCTGCTGGAGCGTTTCCAGTAAAGCCAGCTTCCCCAGCGCCCGGAACGCTTCCAACTCCGATGGTGCCACCACCGCGTCCTGAACTGTCTTCCGGGTTAGCTCCTGGAGGTACTCCTCCAGCGCCACCAGGGCCTGGGGGTTGTTGACCAGGATTAGCAGCTTGCGGGCTTGTTCCTTGTTCATTTTGTACTTGCATCCCCTTTAATATCTCAGCAAATATTGCTGCGTCATCCATGTTGTTTACCATGCTCTCTGGCTCAATATCCATTGTAACTGCCAGTTCCCTCAACAAGTTTGGCATTTTGAAGAAGGGGGCAAGCATGGGATTACTGGCAACTTGTAGGAGGGTTGTCAAGCGTTGTGATCTAACCTCTTTCTGCATCAGGGCAGCGGTACCACTTGCCTTGATTTCTAGATCACCTACAATCTCGGGGGTGTCCTCATTGAACTGCATGTTCCACTGGTAGAATGCTTCCCCCAAGGGTTTTAACAAATATTCATCCAGGTTTTTGACCACTGTTTTAATGTTGACAGAACCGGCATTCATCAACATACTCAAACCTGATGCTGTTCGACCTGTTCCCGTGACCCCTGTCTGCCCGTGCATCACTGAGGGGATACCAGTCTCCTCGTCAGCTAGCTGTCTAGCCTTGTCATACATTTGTAGGTTTTCAGGTGCTGTATTGGGGAATTTAATACCGTGGATAGCTTGCCCCGGTTGCCCAGACTGCCGTCTAAACACTTTCCCGGGCCACACCTCATAACTTTGACCGGCTACAAGCATTGTCTCATCCACATCAAAGACGAGGTTGCCAGCCAGTGCTAGGTTATCAACAGCCATTCTAACATGCCCGTTCATCAGGAGTTGGGCATCTTCCATGTTTTCAGCCACCCCAACACCGAAGAACTGGTAGGGGTTCTCTTCATAGGGGACTACATGATAGGGGATACGCGCAGGAGTGAAAGGATTAATAACAGCACGAAGTATCTCATGACCACAAATCCACGCATTGATTTGTACCTCATCATCGTACTCTTCAATCTCATCCAGGTCGATCCCAGCTTTAGTGGCCGTATCTTTATCAACCAAACCCCAATATTCATGCACATCAAACCTGTCAAAGTCTTGCTCTTGGGTGTTGTCTTCTAGGTTGTAGAGACTATCCTCATAATCCCGCTTCTCATAGTTGGGACCCTTTTCCAAGCATCTTGTGATGGCATCCCCCCGGAAATATGGGAGGTTTTTGAGGTTCCTCAACTCTCCCCTGTTCATCCGGTGACGCTGGATCACCCACTCAGCCTCATGTATATTGCGGGCTGCTGGGTCAGGGTAGAAATCCCAACAAGATACTGAACTAATCTCCGGGACCAGTTTTTCCTCTGGCTCGTATAGTCTGCCACCCTCCCCCTTGGTCCACTTGTGTACGGTTTTAAACGTGTTAAATGGACCCTTTATAATACCGGACCCCAACAAGCACATTTCAAAGGATGCTTGCCTAATGGCCATACAAGACTTATTGTATAGTAGCTGATCCCTGATAATACGCTGCATGTGTTCGGCAGACAACTTAGAGGGGCTGATTTGTGGCTCACCACCCCTTGCAGGACCCTCTTTTAGGTTTGCACCCGCATATTGTTCTTCCAGGCCACCCAAGAAATGGGGTTTTGTAGCCTCAAGGGCACCTGGGGGGAGACTGCGACCATCTCCCTCAAACCCTGCCGGGTCGAGTGGTGGCTGTTCTTGTGGTTCCTTTGAGAGGTGGGCATACTTGGCAATCCCATAGGGGTCATCAGTAGCTGCTACCTCAAGGGGGATGCGGTTATTTGCAAAGAGTATTTCCAGAATTTGACCATAAGCGGCCAGAACCTTAACCTTTGTGATCTTAATAAATACCTTAGACCGTTCCTTTTCACGGAACTGTGTAGTAGTATCATAAATACCACGGTAGTTCTTATAAGCGAGTAGCCAGCGGACTTCTTCAGTCTCTTTCCCATCCTCTGCCTCATTACGACGTTCATAGATCATTCCAATCAATCCGTGACCGGAAGTTTCATCTATATTCTCAGCGTCATACCCGCCCTCTTCGCCACTTTCAAGAATATCTGGATTTACCACGTTTTATTACCCGTGTTTTACCGTCAATGAAAAGTCAGATGCACCGGCACTCTCTAGACCCTTGATACCAAGACCACCACCGGAAGAGTTGTGGCTAGCTTCCATCAGTCCATTCTGATTATCAGCGGTCTTTGTAATTTTGCTGTCGTTGGAATAACGGTGAAGGCTGTGCTTCTCTGGCTTTGCAAGCTCACCTTGTTTGTGGCGCTTCAATACATAACTAGCACCATAGGGTTTCTTACCGTCCATGTTCTCTCTCCTTTTTTTAACTATTAAGGACCTGTGGCGTATTTGCCGTAGTCTATAAACCCACCGGGGTGTGTCCTGGGGGCATTATATTCCTCAGATGGTGTACCTTTAGCGAAGGCTTCATCCATTGGGTGTTCTGGTTCTACATCAAGTGGTTTTGGTTGTAGTCTAGTAATTTTAGCCCTTTGACGGTCTTGCCTAAGTTTACCCCGCACCCTCCAGTCACTTAAATCTATTTTGGTTTCGAAAGCTGGGCTGTAATCAGAGGCAGCCTCAAAAGGAAAATTACCAACTTCCATGATATCTGAAGGCGGGTGTAAAGTTGTGGGTTCTAATGATGGTTCAACATCTTCAACGGGGTCTTGAAACCACATATCCTCACTTTCAACCCCATGAATTTGTTTGGGTGCCCCCACCATTTCTTGTATGTGTAGACCACCACTTTCAGGAGTTTCCCCAACACCAACTGGTTCTCTACTATCTGCATACCCAGGATCACCCTCATCTGGGAACCCAGCATATATACTGTCTATATCTGTATCTATATTATATTCATCTTCAAACAAAGCTAGTGCTGCTTTTCTTCTAGCATCTTTTAAAGAAGAAGCCCGTTCATCATCAGCCACCTTAAAGGCTTGTTCTTCTTCACGCTCTAGTTTAGTTTTTAAAATTTGGTCAGGATATTTTACATTAAAATCTTCTGGTCTTTCAATAACCTCTTTAAAAACTTTTATGTTATCTCTAGCCTCAGATACAAGATTCATTAATTCGTTATTGTTTTTATGCATTTCAGCATTAAAACTACCAAGTATCATTTGTAAAGCAACAGATTTACTATCCACATCTTCAAATACTTGTTGGGTTAATAACCCACCTAAAAGATTTTTAGTTCTCCAAGCTACTCTTTCTGAGTTGTTATCTAAACTATTAACATTTAATGTGAACCAAGCTGAGGCTATGTCTGCTACAACAGGATTAACTAGAGGTACAGCAATTTCACCCCCTTCTATACCTTCATAAGGTATCCCAACACTGCTAGGAGAAGTAAATGCTGTTCTAAATAGCTTATTTAAGTCTACATTTTTTGTAGCAAATTTTTGCCACAACCATTTCATGTCATGATCATCAGTGCTTAAAAAGTGTCTAAGTTCCTCTTTAGTTACGTGCCCATCATTATGTGCGGCTATAGCTAACAGAGGGTTGTAAACAGACCTCATATACTTTGAAAAATGTGGGATAGCCATAGTCGCACCAGCAGCAGCTACGCCACTATTAACTATACCATTATAAGCTTCAGCCATAGCTGTTGACAACATACCAAGACGAGCAAGACTAAGTAAAGCACCCCTAACAAATTTTAAACTATCATAAACTTTATCTTGATACATTTTAGTTCTAGCTTGGGCTTTTTTGAAAGCCTCCTCAGCCTCACTTAAAGCTTCCCAACTAAACCCCTTCATATATTTGAATATACTTTTCCCCATCCAGTGTCGGGGTGTAGATGTGCGTTGTTCTGGGGGGGTGTATTTGGTTATATTAGATGGTGAAGTACCACCAGTACCACCAGTACCACCAGTACCACCAGTACCACCAGTACCACCAGATTTTGGAGAAAAGGCTCGTCTAAATTGCTCTTTAACGCTTCTTCTAACCTCCTTTTCTTTCTCTAAAGGTGCTGGGACTTTTTCTCTATCTCTAGGCCCTTCAAAAGGTACTCCTGGTTTATTCCCAAGCCGTAACTTTTCTGCATGACGCTTAACAGCCTCCTCAGCAGCTTTTTCAATCCACTCACGGGGTATACCTATATTAGACCTATACCCAGACATCATTTTTTCTAATACTTTTTTAGCTGTCTCTACACTTGCTAAACCAGCAAAGACTTCAAGAATTTCTAAAAATCCAAGTTCGTTTTCATCTTCCTGGCTTAAATCTTCACCAGTTTCTTGTAAGTGCCACTGATTAATTTGGTCTGCTGCAAAACTAGCAGCATCAGATACTGTAGAAGCAATATTCACGGCATCCTCGGCTGCTTCTTTAAACACACCAACAGTATCATTATAAAAATTATCTAACCAATCGTATTCTTCATCTTGCAGGGCTTCTACTACTTCTTTTTGTACAACACCTTCTTTTGCCCCGGGTACCACCCTAGCAGCCCAAAGGGCATTACTACCAGAAGTGTTTTCCCCCTTTTTCAAAGCATTAGCATAAATTTTAAACATTTCTTCCCTGGACTTTTCAGAGTGCCCAGTATAAAGAGAAATTTGTCTTGGGTCTAACCCAGCCCTAGCTAATTGAACATACCTAAAATTTCTTAATGATCTAAATGTAAAATGACCACTATCTAAAAGTGTATCTTCAGTAGGGTTACTGGGGTCCTTGTATTTATCCCAATTTTTTGTTTTTTTAACAAAATTTTGGATTTGTTTCATCACTGTAGCTAGTTTTACAGGTTTTGTCCCTTTTGCATTCATCCAAAGATTATTATTGTTACTAACCTTTTTACCAATAGCGCGGTAAGCTTCTTTTAGTCTTACAAGTTGCTCTGTGATTTGTTCTGGGGTATACCCTACATTAACACCGGCAGGATCAACCAGTGTTAATTCCATAGGTATATCTTCATCAGCATCCTTTTTAGCTGCCCTTGTTTGAACAGAGGGTTGGAAAACATTATCGGGGAAAATATCTCCCCAAGTAATAGTTAAAGCATTTGCACCCTCTAATTCACTAGTCCTCCCAGCAGTATTAGCCCCAAGCATAACTGCCAAAGCATTTCTTGTACTTTCTACAGTTCCCTCAGCATTTAATAAATCTATTAATTCTTGTACACCTTGTTCATTTGGTACGTCTTGCGCCTCAGCAGGCTTTTTAGAAACACGTTTTGGGAATTTCATTTCAGACGCCCAGGGGTTATCCACCCTCAAATGCTTGGGTGGGAACCGAGAAATTATGTCATAAAACCCCTTACCCTCAGCTATTAAATGATCGTGTTTTGCTCTAAAACCAGCTACCTCTCTTTCATCACCAGCTATAGTTAATGAATGAACATCGTCCATATATTCATGAAGATGGTCACCTTCAATTATTTCAAGTATTTCTTTAGATATAGCCCCTTCTACAGCCCCATCAACCCACTCGTATTTTAATTCACCACTTTCGTCAACTCTACGATCTTGTATTTGCCTGTCAATCCACTCAAGGTGTTGTTTAGTTGGGCCTATGTACACTGTATTTTTTTGAGAATGCTTTACATCTATACTAGCAATCCTTTTATGGTATGCTTTCATAATCTTTAAAGCATCTGGAGTAAATTTAAGCCCAGACGTAAATTCTTCAAATGACATAGGAATTTCTGAAGCCATCAACTAATACCCAAAAGTAGCATCCATCATAGGCGGTGGTTGCCTAGATTTGGATACTCTGAAATCTTGGATCATATCTCTAGCCGCACGGGGGCGAGACATGGACATGTATCTAAAAGCATCGTAAGCGTGGTCCTCTGACTTGGTGTCTACATCCTCGGGGTTATTCTTACAAAGCGGGATGGTGGGCATGGTCCTAATGGTGTTGAGGCAGTTGCTGAAAAATACAACACCACTACCCTCCTCGGGTGTGGCTTGTAGTCGGCGGTGGACTTCTAATTTACCTGCCATCCTGTTCTTGTCAGCCCTTCTCCACTTAATACCACGGTTAACCATTATCTCAGCGATTGATGGCCCTGTTTGACCTCTCATATCCCAACATGAACCGTCCAGAACGTGGTCTTGTATGTAGGGATCACTAGCTTCAACCTCTATGATTAAATCAGCCAGCTTTTCGGCATTCCACCCCTTACCATACAATTCCCTGTACACCCATATATTGCCATCAAAGTCTACAGCACCCCAAAGTACACAGGAAGGAGAAGCATAGCCATAATCACAAGCCCTAATTCTTGTCCACGAACTCGGAATTTCGAAGGGATCACAAACATGCTTTCCTCTATCAAATTCTGTAAATGCGGCTCCTTCTGCAACATCCCAGTCTCCTTCCAATAAACGCCGCCGCTCAACCTCTGGAAGGGACATCAACATTGCTTCATAGTCACCTGTTTCCATCAAACTTGGGTTGTCTGTCAAGCGAGCGGGGATGAACTTGCGATAAAAAAGTGGTTGCCCAGCCTTGGGGTGTGTTGAGGGGTATTTTAGAGTTGCCCCACTTTCAATATCAAGGGCTGGGAAAGCTGTGTTGGGTGGGCAGGGGTCAATATACATCTTTTTAACCCACCAGCCACCTATCCCTCCCGGGTTTGCTGTATTTCCAGATACCCACACATAGTTTTTTTGCCTCAATACAAAGTTTTCTGTGTCTTTTACTGTGATACAAAACACTTTACCACTATAATGTTCAGGGGTGACATCGTTTCTAGTATTAAGGTCTACTTTAGTAGTTGGACTATCCTTAACAAAATATATACAATACTTGTCATTGTGGTTGGGATTATCTAACACATATTTTTTATACTGTGTTTTGTACCCAAGTTTGACAGCAATTTCTTGTAGGTCGTTTACTAGTTGAGGGCTTGTGGTGTAAGCTGTGCAGGCTGTGTCAGATTGCCAGTTTCCATCCCCAAGTATATAAGCTCTGAAAGCTAGGTCTAGCTGTCTGTAGGTAGCAGATTTCAAAAACTCACGAGGAAAATGCTTATCTTTAGATTTACCAAACTGTTTTACATACTCCCATAATTCTTTGTTGGCTATCTGGAAGTCTCCATTTTTGGAGTAACAAAAATTATAGCAGCCAAGAAGTTTTTGTATAAACGGGTGGTTTTCCTTTTTTAGTTGGGAGATTATAACTTTGTAATTACCACCAGTAGATTTCCCAAAAGACCCCTCAGCAATATACAAACCTAAAAACTGAGCGGCAGCGTCATCATTAAATTTACCAAAACCCCCAAACCCACCAGCGTAATATTTTTCAGAGGTTCTAACTACATTAATACTACCACCTACATATTCATTCCACTTGACCAAATCGTTTGTAGGTTTTCCATGTTTTTTATATAAAACCCTGTGGTCATTGGTCATACTCATATACAAATTCTTTTTATATATACGAGTAATTTCTTCATCTACATCAAAGCTTGACACTGAGGTTACTGGTTTTATTACTAACTTGCCATCTTTCTCAACTGAATATACTAAATCCCCAACGTTTACATCCTGGATATTTTTCCACCCATCAACTGTCAGGGCTTCCCCTTCATCGACGCAACACCGCATGTATGGAATAATGCTAGGGTCAGTAGTGCGGAGCCTAGAACGAAGGTAATCCCATACATATGGGGTAGGGTAATGAGTGATTTCATCTATTGCTATGTAGGTATATGACTGGCCCTGGTAGCGGGTAACATCCCGGTCACGGTCACAGTAGGAAAAGTGGACAGAGGCACCGGAGGGAAAGAACCAAGTATTTTTGCCCTCCCTCCACTGTGCCTTTGGGAATGCGATTTTGTAGACCTGATGAGATTTCTCAATTAACTCACGGAGTTCATCAAGTGTGCGACGGAGTATGATAGCGCGGTGGTTGGGGTTGTCAGCATACCTGAGAACATCTAGGAGGACAGCAAAACTTTTACCCCCACCAGCGGCCCCCCCATAAAGGACATCCTCTTCCGGGGAAGCAAGGAAGTCGGTTTGTGGTCCTGGGTGGGGTTTAAATGTGGCATTCTGTTCTACATAATCCCTTGTAGCCTTGGGGAGGATTTCAATGTCATCCTTCACCAGTAGTGAGTTGCCCTCTTTAGAGATAGCCTTCTCAACCTTCTTGGCACCCTTCTCAATGTGCCGTATCTTGTCATACTCTTTCTTGGAAGCCCTGTCATGTTTGAGCTTCTGTTTGCGAGCAGTTACAAGCTTCCTCTGTGTCTCTCTCCTAGCTAGTTCAGCCTTGGAGAAATTATACTGACGCTTGGGTTGGGAAGGAGCATCCCGTTTTTTAGGTGGCTCCTTCCCATCCAAAAAAGCTTCAAGGTCAGAGGGGTCAGCCAAAGTTTATGCGGCTGAACTTAGTGGGGTAGCTTCAGAACCACCACTCTGTTTAATCATGCCCTCTAGAAGCCAAACATCAGTAGCTACGTCAGTCATACGAATCCAATCGTATATCTTGCCACCTGTAGCAACTCCATTCAAAGTGATTGTGTCTTGGGTACCAGTGGCAACCCAGTTGTAGTTAACAGCAGAATCAGTATCTGAACCCATGATAAAACCGTGGAAGCCAGCGTTGGCAGTGTCAGCGGTTACAATGGTTGAAGAGGTGGCTGCGATGCCTTGCATGACAGTGTAGACATTGCCGGTGCCTGTGGCTTCTGGCAAAGTGACAGCAAGAGTGGCATCCAAGACAAGGCAAATCTTGTTGCCGTGAGTGGTGGGGTCTAGGGTGAGAGTGTTAGTACCATCAGCGATAGATACTAGCTTAGTAGAAATGTCAGCCGCATCATTAATCTCAGCAGCCGTAGCCGTAACACCATCCATGATATTTAGTTCGGCATTTGTAGAGGTAAGTGTGGTACCTGCACTGTCAATCTTGAGTGCGTACCGTTCGTCTGGATTTACTGTTAGTGAAGCCATTTTATTTTCTCCTTAGTTTATGTTTGTAGTACTATTAATATAAATCAGTTATCTCAGTCTGTCCTAAGAGGTGAACATTAAGCGGCATCGTAGAAACCGTTTACCATTATCTCAGCAATACCAGTGGTTCCTGTATCATATTCAATCGCAATAGCACCCCCCGGAGGAATTATAATACTGTCATTTGGAATAAATACTCCGTGGTTAGCTGCACTTGTTCGCATCGAAGCTAGTTGCCCGTCTGTTGAAAAGCCACTAATGGCACTAACACCAAGAACGGTAGCTGAAGCAGTAGCACCGCTACCAACTTTTGTATTTACTGGGGTTATTGCAGTACCACCCGTTGCCGTTCCTGTAGCTCTCCAAACTTTCCATAACACCGATTGAACAGCCCCCACAACTATGCGATCAACAACAAAATTTTGTGTAGCATTATCGTTTTTAAAATAAAAAATATAATCCCCCGCCTCAGCATCAGCATCATGAGAATTCATCATGTAGCCATCATCATTGTCACGGGAACGATAATAAAAACGACTGTTCGCACTGGAACTAGTCTCTACTCTAAACTCTTTATTAACACCAGCAGAGTTACCTCTACCCTTACCATCAAAAAGTTGAAATAACATATCAGTACTCCTAGCTCATTATCCGTTTAATTTAAAGTTGATTAGTTGTAACTCGTAAATAATTTGTTGAAGCAGTTGTAATGTGTCTGTATTACTATCAATAGTTTCTACAGCATCCTTGATACTACTGTCACCATAAATAGATTTGGGGTCTACAAGACCTGCATTCCTATCCCTTGAAATACTACCCACTTTTATGTTCTCACTCTAATGTTTGGGTTGAGGGGAATACGACACACAAAACCAGAAATCATAATTTGGTTTGCAGAACTGACAAAAGCACGAATGACCAAAGAGTTTTGTAGAATTAACCCTGGTACCACTTGTATCAAACCAACACCAGCCGCCAAGGTTGTCTTCAAAAGGTCATCGGGGTCAGTCACTCCCCCCCACTCAATTGTAAGGTCAACATTATCCGTGGCATGAGTATTGGTAGCCCATATCCAAGCCTCATCATAATCTGACACACCGGATATACAAGTGTGGAGGAGTGTTCCCGGGGTGCTTGTAGCTGCAACTTTAATCTGTCTCCCGTTGGTACTCCCGGAGAGTGGGTAACGAGTACCGGACATGTTTTAGGTTTTCAGGTTGAGGTCGAAGAAGGCGTTACACCACACTCTGATGTTGTCGAGGTCTAGGGCTGTCAGAGCTTTACCAACCATAAGGATCATGGCCATCTCACCGTCGAAGAAGTTGATATTGGTACCACCAGTACCCTCATAATCTCCGAAACTAGGTACAACTGTCAAATTTTCAACATCTACAAATGTTCCTGTGTCGTCAGCAGTGGCTGCTAATTCAGTACCATTTTTGTAGAGTTTAATGCCAGAACTTGCAGCAGTATTATCCCAAGTGGCTGATAATAGCTGCCACTCATCCTCAGTAATGGTGTCCTTGGAAGCCTTCCCAATCTTGGCAGCAGCACTTTCATCCCACAGTTCTAGGTTCAACTTGTCGGCTGCATCCAACCAGAACAACCACTCACGAACTTCTGCGCCAGATGTAAGATCAAGTTTACTCCCAATAGTACTGTTAGTGCTATCAACAGGATTAACGAGAGCAACCCAGCTAATAGCCGCTGCGGGAGTGAAGGCTGCGATGTCGGGAGTATCAAATTCCTCATCTGTACCATTCATCTTCAATGCAATACCCAAACCAAGATGGCGGGCACCAGTGTCATATGTTGCAATGCTGTGGTTGTATGTGAATGTCAAGCCACCAACAGCACTTTCATCACCAGTTGTGGTGGTGGTGTCAGATGCCTGGGGTAGCCAAAACATGTGGCAGTTCCCAGTAATCTTCCTAATACCTCTAGTAAACTCTGCCCGTGTCATTAGTGGGTTTTGGAGCAGGGTATTTACCTTGAGGCCAGAAACCGTGTTAGCCATATTTATCTCCTAGTGTTCTAGACCCTGCCACCTTTGGAGAGGTCTTTTGTTTTTTGTATAAATCCGCCGTTGGCGTTGTTTGAATTTAATTCTGCGGGAGCATCTGAAGGATAGAAAGGTGTGGGGGCATCAAACCCAGTTTCATTTTCAGCCATAAACCCTAACCTTCCCCGACTTCAACCTCTTGTGCAAACCTACATGGGAAAGGTACCTCCCAGTAGCCTCAAGCAACCAGTCAGACAACTCCCTCAATGAATAATCACCAGTCTTGTGGTAGTCAAAAACTCTTTGTAGTGCTGTGAGTTCCAGGGGGACCTCTTCAATCTTTTTCCCATATTTATAGGGTCCAGGTTTTGCATCCTCTGGGTCTACATATTTATAACCAAACGGAACGGTGGGATTACGCCTCGTGAAAGTCTGCGTCAATTATCCTCTCCGTTTTTGCTGGTAATAATACAACACCGTGCATGACCTCCCCCTCGTGCTGCACTATCTCCCTTTTACCAATCCCAACCCTATCCAACACCTCTTTGGCTGCTTCAAATTTAGCTTTAGAGGCTGGGTCCTCAAGACCACCAGTCTCCATCCTGTCGACAATCTGTCTGGCAGCACCAGGAGAGTGGAGAGCCAAATAAGATTGAGTGAGGGCTAAAATCTCATCAGCAAGGGACTTGACAACCTTATATTTGCTAGTGGGGTTATAACCGGCAGAAATAAGGGCAGCATCAACATCAAACTCCTCCTCGAAAGCCTCAAGGAAGCGGGTTTGTTGTTCAGTCCGTTGCCTTTGAGGTTGTTGAGGGAGGAGGTGCATGTTTTCCTTTATTTTAAAAGGGAGAGGGGTGGAGGGAGCCAAGCAACATTGCATTTATTTCTTTTTACGTTTCTCAAGTCGGCTGCGAGTTTTCATTTTCTCAGCAGCCCCCTTAATATAATCTAAAGCCTTACCAGCAGGGGTGCGTGGGGGTTAGGAACACGAACTTTACCAGGGTCAACCGTAATCCCCCCATTAATGGAAGACTTTTTCTCTTTAGGAACTAACATAATACCCATAATTATACCTTTGAAATAAAAAAAGAGGGGTGGGGGGAGCCAAGCAACATTGCATCACCTGTTGAGAACCTAGGAACACCCTCCACCCCTTAAAAAGTGGGTATCATGGGGCATTTTTTACTCTAACAACTCCCCCCAACATTTGGCAACCATGCTTCCTAATCTCACTTGTTATTTGTTGGTGATAAGATTTAAGCATGGATGCCATAATCCTTTTATAAAACTATACCACTACCTATATACTATTGTATCCACTTTTGAGGGTTTGTCAACCCCCTTTTTAATAAAAAATCAAAAAAACATTGCAATTTTAAAATAAACTTTGAGATATACAAGAATATTATCCAAAAAAATATGGAAATGGGGGGTTCAGGTGAGGGGTTCACGCTGGTATGCCGCAACTTTTACCCCCACAACCCCTACAATACTGCCACATTTCCTTTATATATAAATACCCTGTCAAAAATACCCCACTTAACCCCTTACAATTAAACAACAAACTGAAAACATGCACAAAAGTGTCAACATACCAATGGGAACCCCTCAAAACCACCCCTAATCTCTACCCCTAACTACTTGATTTTAAAAGAAACTAAAAATAAATAAAAAAAAGACTTGACAAACCTTCATTTCAACTGTATAATAGTAGGTACGGCATTCGCCGAAAGTGAACTTAAAGAGTGTTCACACTGGTATGTTAGAGGTATTATATATATAAAAACAGGGTAAGATAGGTTTAAGTGGGTATTAAGGTGGGTTAGAGGGGTTCTGGCTGGTATGCCGCCCCTCTTTTTTATTTTCCCCCACATATATGTGTTGTATATATGTCACACCCCATATTTATTTCAAGGGGTTAACATGTTTATTTTTAGATTTATGAGGGGTTTGGAGTGCATATGCTGTAGGGGGGTGGCATGGCCCTTGCCGGTATACCCGTGATTTCTCGTCGACCACAAAATCCCAGCAAATCTCAGGGTTTCCCCCGCTCTCCCACACTAAACACGCCCCCCTAACACGCCCCCACATACCCACACAAGATTAGGTTTGGAAAGTTTTCCCCTGCCGCTTTCAGTATCCCCCCACTGGTCCGCCAACAAAAAACCCCGACACTAATGCCGGGGCTAGTTGGGGGTGATATGTGGGGGTGTCTACACGAGAACCTTGAGATCCTCCTGACTGTCCCCGAATAGGGTGAGTTCGTGTTCGACTGTGTGTGTGTGTTCCCCTCCACCCTCGAAAGCTGTGAGCCGTTGGGTGATCTTGAGGCGGCGGTAAGCATATTTGCGACCACTCGATTGGGGATGCTCCACCTCCCCGAATGCCACACTCTCAACGTCATGGATTGTAGTGTTTATACCTTGCACGATCTCTACTCCCTTTGTGTTGATTGCTGTAACCAAACCGCCCTGGCACCGTCAACCTGCGATGTCCAGAGATTTTTCCCAAGCCTTGACCAAACCCCAGTCGTCCTCCTCCAGGTCTAGTTCCCGCTCGCTGGGGTGTTTACCCTCGGGGTGGGGAAGAGGCTTCCTAGTGTGGGTTTGTAGTAC
>Ga0098057_1000244_pt1 | contig 20107 bp, 31 predicted proteins | sample 18_taG_FD_77072 | JGI IMG/M metagenome (GOLD analysis project Ga0098057, IMG submission 77072) | Marine viral communities from the Subarctic Pacific Ocean - 18_ETSP_OMZAT15316 metaG | ecosystem: Environmental > Aquatic > Marine > Oceanic | place: Pacific Ocean | collected 2015-01-19 | reverse complement strand
AGGCACTTGCCAGGATTCCGACTCTTCCATCCGTAGTGACGCTCCTTGGTACAACCACATCCGTAGCAGGACATATTAGGATTATCGTCAATAAACTTCTGGATGAGAGGTTCAAGTTTCGAGGACAAGTCCCAAATAATATCAAACCATCCGTCGCCAGGGAAGCCCCAACACATAGCGGTTGATTGCATCGGTGCGTTCCTGTCTCCATAGAGGAGGGGAAATGCCTTAACGAGTTTCTTATCTAGCTCTTCATTCATCGAAAAGCCCTCTTATTAATCTAGATTATACTCCACCGTAGTTAATTTTACACGAAAAATAAAAAACCGATCCCACAAAGTAAGATCGGTTTAAAATGGTGGACCCGGCGGGAGTCGAACCCGCGTCCGCAATAGTTTTAAAGTCAAGTCATTCACAGGTTTGTCTAATTTACTATCACAAATTAGAAAAGATAGTTGATTATCCCTGCGCTTATCAACCTGTTGCGCCCCACCTGTTTCCAGGAAACCATTCTGATTTTTTTATTTCGCAGGATCTCTACCTGTTATTCGATGTTGGGTAACAAGGTCATCGAAAACCCCGCGATTAAGCCGCTAAGCGGACAGATTCGAAGTGATTATTGTTATTTGCAATTATCGTTTTGAAACCGTGTTTTAGGTCTACTGTCCCGTGTGACCACCTGCACTATCATCCTCTCCTACCCCGTCGAAACCAGGACGGGCCCAAACATATTTTTAAGGCGACCCTCGCTCTAGAGCCATGAGTCGCATCTCAATCTCTTCTAGCTTAGCTTCTATCCTGTCAAATGCTCTTGATCGAACAAAATCTAAGGCAGCGCCTCCGCCAGGGATATACCTCGACACGGGCGCAGCAATGTTAGACAGGAATCCCTCGCTTTGCACTGTGTCTATTTCTTCGCTAATAAGTTTTCTTAGCTGTTTTCTTGAAATTGTCTTTGCCATGAGGTCCTCCTGTCTATAAAATAATTATCTCACTTGACAAGTATTTGCACACCGATTATCATAAATGCTAGCAATGTGCATATCAGAGTCTTAAGAGAGAACATTGACTCACCAAGATACCACCACGTCATTATTGGAAACGTCAGGTAAGATAGTGAGAAAGCAACAAACCGAGACGTCCATAGAAGATCAGTAGCTGCTACTGCGTGCTTTGTACCGTACCAGAAGCACAGACCACAAGGCACACCAAAGAGAATGTTTGACAGCAATGGCTTATCCTTCCAAAACTCCCAAACAAACTGTGAGTTATGTGTGTACCAAGCAAAAACGTGTCCAACCGTAAAGCAACACATTGCAACAATCATCTCATAACTCAAGAATGCTGCGATTCTTCCTGCCATTTTCTTAACCTTACCTGTCCGTCTTTAATGATAACGTACGTGCAATTCGTGATCCAGTCACCTGTATTGACATACGTTTTAATATTCTCGTTCTTGTCGACCCATATCAACACCTCAGGATTGTGTGTGTGTCCCATGATAAAAACATCAGCATCCTCATTCCACTCCACAATATCCCATATCCTCTTTAGCTTTCTCTTCTTTAATTTTCTATTGACAAACCACGTTGTTAGATCAATGTTAAAAACTCTCTCTATCATATTCTGAATAAACGATATGAACTGAATTGTATACGTCCAGTTTATCATTCCCTTGTCGTAGACATCACCATGTTCTATTCTAAATTTTCTGTGACCATAGTCAAAATCGTAGGTTTTGACGAACTCGATTCCTCCTACTTTTTTTCCAATGAAAGACCTGAATGCATTGTCATGATTTCCAGTAATGTATATAATTTTTTTATCTAATGCATTGACATATTTGAATAGTCTGTGTGTCATCTCTGTGAATAAGGGCTTTTTTAAAAGCTCTATGATATCACCTGCAAGAACTAACTCATCAAATTCAGTTTCTTTTAGAAGTTTTTCTAATTTAGCCTCTTTAGAGTGTGCACTTCCAAGATGTAAATCAGACACTACTAGTCTGACATAATCTTCATCTGCCATAAAACTCACCACCTAATAGTAAGTATGAAAATTATCAAGTTTTATTCAAGATCTTTTTCTGTTATCTTCTGTTGAATATGAGGAGCTATAGGAACCGGTTCCCCATCACCATCTATTCTAACAAAAACAACGTTACATTTACAAACAGATTTCTGAGTTCCGTTATACACACTATGACGTCTTGCTTCTATCTCAATTGTCAAAGAAGACTTTCCAAGCTTCGCGACTCTTCCGTAGATCTTTATAAGTTGTCCTGGCCGAACAGCTAGCTGAAAGTCTAGCGCAGAAATATGCTTTGTGACTATCTTTCCAGTCTCTGCAAACTCAGCAGCGTACGATGCGCCGGCTTCATCAATCCATGAGAGCATCACGCCTCCGAAAAGATTACCGTGATTCCCAACATCTCTCGTCTTACAAATATGCGTTGATATTAAATTCATCTCGCACCAATTATTTGTCATATTCTTGATCCTCATGTGATAATTATATTAAATGGAGTGTATGTAAATGGCTAAAATTAAAAATATGGGAACTGCCACTATGAAATTTAGTGAGGGTATCATTGTCACTGGTAGTGCAGGTTCCGACATCCCAGCGCTAGTTGTTACAGGCAGCATAGCTGTATCAGGAAGTATTCAACATGGTGGCGGAGACTCTGACACTTTTATCGATTTTCAAGATGATTTATTAGACATCCAAGTCGGTAATAAGCAAATGATCAAGCTTTCCCAAGCGGGAACAAATAAAATAATTCTCAATAATGGTCAAGCAGATGTTGATCTGCAAGTCAAGAGCAAAGGGAATGCCAATGTATTCAGAATAGACGCATACAATGACAGTGTTTACTTCGGTTCGAACAGTCCCGCCGGAGACGACAACAGCTTCTGGGTGTCAGGATCTATTGGGTCACAAGGAGGTTCATCAAGGGGAACAGCAGTATTTGGCGGAGACTTAGTAGTTAGTGGTGGACTTAACTCTGCCGGAAACGTTGGCATTGGAACAACTAATCCTGGTTATAATTTGCATGTCGCGAGTGCTGCGGCTTCAGTAGTACTTATTGATGGTGCTTCTAACAGAGATGCTTTTCTTAGGTTTGGTCAAGCTGGTACTTTAAAATCTTATATCAAGCAAGGTTCAGCTGGTCACTTAGTCATGACGAACGAGACGTCTGACAAAGATATTATCTTTAATATTAAAGACGGCGCAACATCCCGTGAAGGACTGAGGCTTAATGGGAATGTTGCAGAAGTTGTTGTCAATCAAGGTGGTGACTCTTTAGTGGATTTTCGTGTTGAGTCAGACAATCACACACATATGTTATTTGTGGATGGGAGCAGCGATAATGTCGGTGTCGGCACCGATGCCCCTGTGACCACTCTTCACATTAAAGGAGATCCGGGACAATTTCGCGTCGAAGACACGACCGTAGATTATGCCTATACCGTCGACTGTGACGGCGACGGAATCCGCACCCACTTTGGTGATATGACCGATGGCGAAAGTGGTGAAGATGCTTTTATGAGCTTTGGGGCATACAGCGGCATTAACCAATTGGATACAGCCTCGCGCGATTTCCATATCTATGGGACCAACACCACCGTTGGATTCTACTTTAACGAAAGCTCGGGATCGTTTGGCATAGCAAAGAGCACGCCAGGCTCAACACTGGATATAAATGGGTCAGTCTCCCTAAAGGTAAATGGGCTTAAAATCAGCAACTACACAATAGCCGCTGACGACCACACAGTTATCGCAAGCTGCGGGTCAGGTAATGTTACCCTCACCTTGCCTTCGGCTACTACTGCTATAGCTGGGAGAATCTACGTGATTAAGCGGACAGATACCAGCAACCACGGCATAAACACGCTCACGATAGACCCCGCTGGTTCCAATATCGACGGCGCAGGTAGCGATAAAATCATGGCCCACTTAGACGCATTGGTACTTCAGTGTGTCGGAGACGCGGGCTGGATACTTATTGGCTCTTACATGGCACCGATATAGGAGACAACAGAAAATCTTAATACGACACCTGTAGAATCGCAAAATATTGTTATGAACAATGCAGATACAAGCTATGTTGTTTATTTTACTCCAGGCGCAAATTTTGGACCAGGCGATATTGTTGGTTTATCTGTAAGTCCAGCATCAAATCATGGCAATATTGATATTACTTTGATTTTTGAGTTTGACTTTGTTATCTAAGGTATCCAAAATGCTGTACCCATGCTCTCATGATCTGGGTGCATTACATGCCCTTCTATCTCTAAGTGCTTGTAACCAAAAGCATGGCCGAGTTCATGCTCAATCACATTCTCAAGTCGATATGCGCCTGGGTTGAAATAAATTGTTGCAGCTCTAATTTCACCGAGCACAACCTTTCTTCTCGTGTAAGCTAGTGTCATGCCATCTTGACGCTTCTTTTTTATGATAATAAACCCATCAATTGAATCAGCTTGACACACAACATCCGGTGGATCCTGCTCAATGAATGCAACATCATGACCATAGTACTCCCAGTATTTTACAGATTGAATCAAGTATAACTCATTAAAATCGCCACCGTAACAGTTAGCAATTATAGGATCACTTCCCCAAGAGTACGCCTTAAAAACAGACATCTCATACTTAATCATCACAGCACTACCGATGAATATTCCCACAAGAAGACACGTAGCAAGAAGAACTGACTTACTAAGTAGCTTTAACACTAGAAACATCCCCAGTATGCATACGTGATGTCAATGGTACTTCCGTCAGAAGGTGCTACAGTAAATGTCACAGCGTTGGATGAACTATCATATGTCCAGTCTGTTGATAAAACACTGTCCACACTAACTGTAATTGTGTCTTCAACAGGCTGACCTGATAGCGCGTATGATAGCTCAGCCATTGACTCTCTGGCAAGTGTATCCATTGTCGCACTCCAGTCAGATGCGCATATAGACATAAATGTTCCCCCCAGATCACTTACAACATCATAATAACCATCACCAAATGTGGCGCCGCCGTTACCAGTGCACCCTGACGGTGAGTCACCTGCTACTGCGTGTGCGATAACAAGGTCAGAAGAGGATTTAAGAGAAAGCAAGTGTGCTGAGTAGTCAGAGGGTGCCATTGAAGTAGAGCCTCCTCCACCTGATGTTTGATGGGAATAGTCAGCTTCATCAGAAACGTAAACAATGACTAGTCTTGCTGCCTCCCTAAAGAAGGCTGTTGCTGAGCCTATCGCTGCATCGCCTCCCGCATCTGTTGAAACGTATGAATACCATAACCCCTTTTCATGCGCGCTGCCGTGATATCCGATTAAATCAACTTGGTCATTAAATTCAGTTTCGGGATCTGCGTCAGATGATGTTATGACATCGCCTATAAACGTCGCGTCGTCTGTTGTGATTAACGCAATGTGATAGTCAACTCCGGCTGCTGTGAAGACTGCGATGAAATCACCGAAATTATTCTTTAGATTTGTTTGATTTGATGACATAGACCCAGAATTATCAACAACAAATAGTATATCTGCTGAAACTTCACCATCTTGTGTGAAATTATCTGTAATTATGCCTGCATAGTCACCCAAGCCGTCTTGATCTGCATATGCTACAGGCATTATCGGATCGTTTGATGTTATCTCAATATACGCAGAATCATCGAGCGAGTCTAGCGGTATATAATCAACATCTAGCGCTATGTTATCACCTGGCGCAATCGTGATCGGCAGCGTTCCTAAATCATCCTCATACTCTTGAAGTGCAAAATCAACTGGAAGTGAAGAAAAATATTCTATGTCTGACAGTATTAAATTTGAATTGCCAATGTTTCCCACAGAGACTGTGATTGTGTCATCACAACCCAAGTCAACTATTCCAAAGTCATAGTAGTCCGGATCAATTGTTATAACTGGTGCGTCACCCGATCCATCTAACACAACCAATGTTTCAGGCTCATCCTCATCATTTGACAAAATGCTCACAATGTCGCTATTAACTTCGTACGTACCGGGCGAGTAAGTGATAATCAATTCAACTTCATCAAGCGGCTCAACAACACTCATAGGAGTGCCTGTTATAGAAAAGTTTGTCATTCCACTGTGGAGATAGATATCGTGTAGTGATAAGTCACCGTTACCTAGATTTTTAATTGTGACAATTACATCCTGTGATTCACTTCCTGCGCTGAGCGCACCAAAGCTATGTGTGATAGGGTTGACCTCTATCTCAGGTACCTCAACCCCCGGTTCAGCTTCTTCTAATTGTTCAGTTATCTTGTAGTCACTAGTGCACCCAGCTATGACAAGCGTAAGCAATAAAAATATTTTTTTATTCAACGTAAACATTATACCCCACCTCTATAACAGATCCATACCCAGGAACGAACCCAAGTTGAACTGTGTTTGTTGTCTCAATATACTCCCAATCATATATTCCAACCTGATCTACATACACTATGATTGAATCGACTATTGGATTAGGATCGCTTAAAATAATATAGTCTTTCTTTTGTGTCAAGTACGAAGAATCTGACAGCCACACAGACCAATCTTCTTCTTGTATGTCAATAGCGTCTTTCAGATAAAGATCAGCAAGTTCTATATACTTAAATCCTATCTCATTCGACCATGTAGATCCGCTTCCATCGTCTGGATTTACAATACACACAACATCATGCTGAACAGACTTAAACTCATCGTGAAGCCACACATAAAAAAGATTTGCTGTTATTGAGCTTTGTTCATCCTCATCAGAAATCAAAAACAGTATAAAGTCTGCTTCTGGTCTACGAAATGATAAACCGTCTTCAGACAATAGAAAGTTATACGTAGCTGCAAATCCTTCTTCATAAAACGTGCTAGGTAGAAGACTGGGTGCCATCATCATGTCTATAGCAGAAGATGACGAATTATATGGACCGGTATACCCAGGTGTCGTTGGATCCATGGTGATATACCCAAACTGATAGTCGAGCGTTAATGACTCAATATCAACTCTTAAGACATCCATGCCCACAGACACATCGTCATAGTTATCACTCATCGAACCTGATGTATCAAGTGCTACTAAAACATCGAGAGACTCAATCTCGCTAGGCTGAATATATGAGTCAACTACGACACGGACATCTGTCTGGTCTTGAATTTGATAGTCAGGTGTGCACGCGGCTGACGTTAACATTAAAAAGAAAAAAGCAATCCGCGCGACAAACATTTTTTAACACCCCATAAAAGTAAGTATTATGGGGTGAAAAAATTATTTTCTAAATGTTACACTAAAATTTTACTTTTCTTCAAAATTGACGTAATTTTTAAGAATTTCATCAAGCTTGACTATCGTCGTGTGCAAAATTTCAGCGTGATCAACTTCGCGCATGATCGCATTTTTATTCTGATGATAGTCAGTGCTCTTTTCGAATTTTTCTATCAGATAGCTTCTCATCGCTACTAGATATTCAACTTCTTCTTTTTCCATCTTGTTCTCCTTTTTTTTCTGAACATTCTTTGAACTTAGCTATTAATGCTGAAGAGCTTTGTATTTTTTCTCCGCCCACGTTCCACAGCATCTCAATGCCTAACATCTCGCATGTGTTCATCTCTGGTGTGTTTGTCTTCTTTCTATCGCCGCCGTTCGCAAAACAGTCTAAGCCAAGAACATCCTTCAAGTCTATAAGTGAATCGCATACTGTCTCATCATAATCCTTTGCAGGCATAACTATTGTTACACCTTTAATGCTCATGAGTATTTCATGACGCTCTTCCCAGTTCATGAACACATATCCTTTTTTTCTCGTAAGCCAGCCGTCTGTGTTTAGAATCACAACAACGTCACCCAGCTCAGCTGCAGACTGAATCATCCTCACGTGACCCACGTGAATAGGATCAAACCCGCCTGAAATAGCTATAACTTTTCTGCCGTCACTAGTCACTTACTTTTCCGTGAATATCTTCATGATCAATTGTTAGTATCTTACTTTGAAAAAGAATTCTGTACACCTTTTTATAGTAAATTCTTTAAGAGTGGGAGTGGCCGCTGTCTTCATTTATGACTGTTGTACCACCAGAAGTCAAAAGGCCGATTTCATATCGGCCCTTCGTGCATTCATAATTGTATTTATTTCTTAGCGCGGCAGAGGAGACTAGAACTAGTTCTCCGCACTTTAAATTGCGTGGAAGCTTATTTAAGATATCCCAAAGGCTAGCCGACACCTTCAAATGATCCTGTTGCTACTAAACCTGGCTGGCCGAGGCTCCCAGTTAGGACAGGAAAGTTACTAGAAGGAATTGTTGTGAGTCCTGCAATCAATGAGAAATCAGTTGTGCCACCGTCACCAAGAAAAAACATTGTTTTGCATCTGACATCGAATGAGGCAATTGTCGTTGAACCAGCTGCCTGTGTTTGTATCACAAAGTAATTTTTTGGGTGTGTGTCGAGCATTAGCGTATTATCAGTTGTCCGCTGGCCGGGTGCGTATGAACCCGAAAAAGTAAAAGCAACCCTTAAATCATTTCCCCCAGTGTTATTAACTGTCACAAACTTCGTGACATACGGAAAAGTAATCTGCACAGGTGCGACTGTATTTGCTGCTTCCTTGCACTCGTCAGCGGCTGATGACGTGACGTAGGGGATTCCACTTGTCTGATATGATGGCACGTGGTTTGGCCCTGCTTTCTGCCAATTTGAAGACATATTTTTACTCCGTTACAGATCTTATAGTCATGATAGTGTTGATCCGCTGCTGATATAATTATCACCGTCGTCGCAAGAATTCACTATTTTATTGAACCCAGAAGACAGTGTAATAAAGTTTGATATTGCTTTTGATGCAGATGACATTTCACTGAATAGGTCGCAGAATTCTGACAGTGTTAGTGTCAAAGTGATCCTGTCAACTGATAGAACTATCATGTTAGATTCAGGATCGAAGTATACCTTCTCGGTGATTTGTATTGTCTTGTTCATTATCAGTGTGAAATATTGCTAATGTGCCACTCTTCAAAAGCGCCACGATTCATCACTACGTAAAAGTCATTATGATTCTTTGACTTTTCTAGAACGAGACCTACTTCTTGGCTTTTTTTGTGTTTTACTAACTGACCCTTTATCAACACTTTTTGCGCGGCTTTTTTGCTCATTCTTCTCCTCGGGCTCTTTCTTTACAGGCCCTTTCTTCACGGCTGTGTGGCTTTGATACTCCTCCCGTGACACAGGAATGATGTTTCTACCTTCACAGTACACCAAAACATCATCATACGAATTCAATTTATTCTTTCTTAAAAAACTTCTGAGGTCTGTCTTGTTTTTACTAAGCAGATGCTGTAAGGATATTTTAATTCTCATCGTCACTCCTCTCTAAGTGGAAATTACAACTAAACATTACTTCATTAAGTATCTTAGTAAAACAAACTGCTGTCTGCTTACCAAAAACTTCTGAAATATTCTTTTTAATTTCTTCAGGCTTCGTTAGCGTCTCAGCATTAAAAACTGTGTTCAGATACTCGAAAAGAGCCTCGAACTGAGTTTCATCCCAGTCAAGACTCTCAAGTAGTTCAGTTTGATAGTGAACGTTTCTAAAAAGATTTCTTTCTATCATGTTGGCTCTCGCTCATAAATTCTCTGATGGCTTCTTGAAATCTTGGATCAATCGCAATTCGTTTAATAGCTTTCTCATCCAAGCTAAGGTCATACACACTAGTAACTTCAGATGCGATCTTCTTAAGTGAAGAGACGAAAACGTTCCTAGCTGTTGAGTGATTCATCTTGAAACCTTTCTCTTTCATGATGTCAGATATCTCATGGTATGTTTTACCACACAGATTCTTAGAAGTTGCGTATCCATTTTCAGACTTAAAGCCCTTTGGCATTGACATATTTTTTCCTTTTTTTAATTGTTAGTATGTAGTTTTTATTCTGTTCTATTCTATTATATCAGACAACATCGTAAACATTCTGATCATCTTCATCCACATCATCGATGCCAAAGCGTAATCTCAAAACAAGCTCTTCGCGCTCGTTCAAAGATGAAAGTGCCTTGACAATCAGCCCTTTGATTGTTTCATTATCAATCAGCTGGCTGACGTCTACTGAATTCGTATCAGGAATAATTTCTGCGTATGTCCTGTTTCCTTCTGTGCCAACAACAGCGTCCAGTGACCCTACATGTTTTGCCTTTATAGAGTCAAGTGCACGATTAACATGCTTCACAGAAATGCCCAGAATGGAACCAATTTCTTCAGGCGTTGGATTCGACCCAAACTCTTCCTGATATTCCTTTGTGATTTGATTAATCTTTCTAGCATTTGAAAGCGTGTGTGAAGGAATTTTCAATATTGAGTTTGTGTTGGTCAAGTGACGAACAACAGACTGCTTTATCCACCAACATGCGTAAGTGGAAAACTTGAATCCTCGACGCCAATCAAACTTTTCAACAGCCCTGATCAGCCCAATGTTTGATTCCTGTATCAGATCTTCAAGACTAGCGCCGTACTTTGCGTACTTCTTTGCTATTGATATAGCAAGACGTAGATTAGACTGAATCATGATCTGCCTTGCTTCTGAATCACCAGACTCAATTCTCTTTGCAAGAGAAACCTCTTGCTCTCTAGTCAAAAGAGAATAGTTGCCCACGTCTTTAAAGTAGACATCTAAAGTTGATTTCATTTTTTCTCCAATGTTAAAATTTAATTTTTAATGTGTATGTGTTGCCTGTAGACTATTATACAATGCTTTTATCTGTGTTGCACGTTTGCACACTTTTCAAGTGCTCTTATAACGTAACAAAAATATATTTCAAGCTCTTTAGAAGCCTTCTTGAGACGCTTACGTTTATTGATCTTGGAGCGAACCTCCATACAAAGTCGTCTAAGCTCATCTACAGATAGCCTCTGTAGCTCATCCCAAGTAAGATTTCTCATGTCTTCTCCTGCATACTCTAATAATAATCACATAAGATGAAAATTACACCCTAAAAAATGATTTTTTGCCCTCTTAAAGTGATTCGTTTCTTATTAAATGTGTCTACTGAGACTGACTTCACGCCCGGGAGACGCTTTATCATCACGCTTAGTCCCTTCAAGCTTGCGTATATCTCACTAGTTCTAGGCAGGTACTTAACACTAATCTTTAACAACGCGTCTCCGTCGATAAATCTTGCAACTTTTTCTTGTTGACCAACAACAGCAACGCTTGGAAGTATCCTTATTCTTGTCATCAAGTCAGGCACGTGTGTTTCAGTTTCTAACTTGCATGTGATAACAGCAGTTGATATTTGCTTTTGGAGTTTGTAAAGCGACTCAGCAATTAATGAAAGATCTTTATCTGAGATATTTGACATGATATTCTCGCGTCGTAGGGTACAGTATTAATTATCATCTTGCACTATGTTTTACTCACTTCAATCATCGATGAACCAACTGATAACAACATACTTGCTGCAGATGCTGCATTCTCTATTGCACACCTAACAACTTTTTTAGGATCAACAATCCCTAACTTAAACATATCGCCGAAGATGTCATCTCTTGAATCATAGCCTGTATTTTCATTTGATGACATTACTGTTGTCAACAAAGCATCTGGGCTTTTTCCACTGTTCCTAACTATCTGCTTAAACGGTTCTGCGCATGCACGACTAACAACATTTAGCCCTGCAACAACATTATCATCACATTCTTTTGAAATCGCATTCGCTATCTTCTTGCTAGCCCTAACAAGTGCGACACCACCACCCGGCAGAATTCCCTCTTGAATGGCTGCTTTAGTTGCATTAAGCGAGTCATCAACTCTGTCAAAACGTTCAATTAGCTCAGACTCTGTTGCTGCACCAACTCGAAGTATAGCTATTCCACCAGAAAGTTGCTGAAGTCTGTAAGTCAAGAGTTCTTTCTCATCTGAAGAAATTCCTGGATCTTCAAGCTTTTCTTTCACAGTTTCAATTCTTTCATTTACTTCTGTGCTCTTGTCGTCAATCTGTTCATTTATGAAAAGTGCTGTTGTCTTGTGAATGATTACCTTCTTGCATGTACCAAATACTTCAATTCCACAGCTTTGCATATCATACGATGAGTTTAAAACTTTTCCACCGACAACAGCTTCTAGATCATTGAGCAATTCATGTCGTGCAGAGCCGAACCCGGGTGATTTGATTGCGCAAACCTGTAATGACCCTTTCACCTTGTTTAGCACTAAGCCCTGCATTGCATCGCCGTCAATGTCATTAGCGACTATAAGAACAGGTTTAGACGAATCAAGCGCCAATTCAAGAGGTTTCATTATCTCATGAATTGAATTGAAATTTCTGTCTGCAATAAGAATCAATGGATTGATGAACGTGCACGTCATTTTATTCTTATCTGTCACAAAATACGGTGATAGAAACCCGCGGTCGACTTGATAGCCATCCACGACTGTTAAACTACTTTTGAACCCTTTTGCCTCTTCGACAATAACGTGACCATCAACGCTAGCAGCATCAATAGCCTCAACAATAAGCGATGCTATTTCGCTTTCACCGTTCGCAGAGATTAATGCCACTTTCATTAAGTCATCTTGACTCTTTACTTCCTGCGCTGATCTTTCTATTTCATCGATGACAATACTGACAGCTCGATTCACACCTGCTTTGATACCTATCACATCAAATCCTGCAGCAATCATCTTTAAGCCCTCTGTGTAAATCGACTGCGCCAAAACTGTCGCTGTTGTCGTTCCATCACCCGCTTCTTCTGCAGTCCTAGAAGCAGACTCCTTGATAACCTGCGCGCCCAAGTTCTCAATTTCATCTTCTAGATTTATAGCATTAGCAACAGTGACGCCGTCTTTTGTCACAACTGGATGGTACCCAGGGCGCTGAATTAGAACAAGCTTTCCTTTAGGGCCCATTGTTGACTTAACAGTGTTAGCTAGCTTGTCAATTCCTTTCTTAAGGCCGCTTGTTAGCGCCTCACCATCAACTATAACCCTTTTAGTTTCATCCATCAACTATCCCTTGAGAATTTTCCGACCTTCACTTTGATTGGTTTGGCTCAAGGCTTCTAGCAGGTCAGCATCGCCAGGAATAATTCTACGTTGTTGTGTTACCACGTTTAACGCAATGAACAGGTCACCCTCTTTTAGAAGTACCTCATCATTACCTATCTTTCCAATTTGTCTTAGCTTCTTTTGTGTGCTCTCATCTAAATACATTTATAATCCTTTGAAAGTATCAACATACTTTTTCCATGTCTTTTCTTTTAGCATTGAATCAAATTCTAAATCTTTAAAAATATCTTCTAATGCATCGAAGTCTTTTTTTCCGACATGACGCTCAAGCGTGCTCATGTCACTTGAAAAGTCCACCAGTCTAATTAAGTGAACATTTCTTTCAAATATCATCCTCTTTTTATCATCGTTTAAAAATTCACGAAGTCTATCATGATTATTAATTAACTTTGTAGCAGTTTTGTCGCCCACGCCAGGTATACCAGGAATATTGTCTGTCGGGTCGCCTCGTAATGCTTTCCACGAAACATAGTCAAAATTGGGACCTTCTATCATTTTCTTTTTCACAGGATTATACAGCTGTATCTCATAGTCAGCAAAATTTAAAAGTTGAATGAAATCACTGTCTGACGACACGATGACACACGTGTCGCCTCTTTTTGCATGTAATATTGAAAGTGTTGCAATTGCATCGTCACACTCTAAGTTTGGGTGTCTTGCTATCTCAAACGGAAAACACGCTTTTACAATGTTGATTATAGCTGCTTTCTGCCTATGAAAATTATCACCCCTGCTTTTTCTACCTTCCTTGTATGTGCCATCTGTTAAATTTTGTCTAAATACTGGGTTACCTTCTAACACAAAGTAGACCTTCCCAGGATTGTGAAGCTCAATTATCGGCCGAAGATTTCTAAAAAAATTATATATTAGGTAATTCTCACCTGATTTAAATCCAGACAGAGATCTGTATATCAAGTTATAAGCATCTAGAAACAGGACTTTCATTATTGCTCCAGGGCCCTGAGCTCGTCAGCTTTCATTGTCGCTACTTTGCCGTCGCCTAAGTCTATCTTTATTGTATCATCACTTTCATGATGTTGCACGGGCTGGGGACTGCTGTTATTTTTTCCAAAAGTATCCTGCAAAGTTTTTTGTACATCTTCTGTAACAACAGCGCTTTTTTCTTGTGTTCTCAACTCAAAAGCTGCATTACACAAAGTTTCTGCGCTATTAATCATTTTATCAATAGCCTGCGTGGCATTCTTTAGCATGTATACTCTTAGTGTTTCTGTTGTCTCAAATAAAGCGCCCTTGATCTCGCTGATGTCTACCTTAGACTCTTTCTTATCAGGAAGCTTTACTGTGTACGTCTTCTGCTTTCCGTCAAGCGTTGTTATTACGACTTCTTCAACAACTTGAATCGGCATTATCTTTGTTGTTCTTTCACCTATCAAGTATAAAACTTGTCCAACAGTATACTCACTCATAGTCACCTCTAGACTGCTTAATTAATTTTAATATGAAATAAGCAAATTTTTAAAATTAATTAAACTTTTTACAAAAGAAAATTGACCTACCACTCTATTTCTCTAGATGGGCTATCATCGTAACTTTCATTCACATTCAGCCAGCTTCTATAACCAAATTTCAGAAAATCAAATCGATAGAACTCAGTTACTTTAAAAAGAATCTTCTGATCATAGTAGTGCTTATAAGTTTTATATTTCATATCGTACGGTGACACGTTATCTTTTCTTGGTGCTACATCAAAATCTTGAAATAGCTCATTTAAGTTCTCTGTATTATATACTTTGACACCGCTTATACCCTCTATCCACACATTCTGTGGACTTGTAGGTGTGACATAGTATGGATGTTTGCCCTTTTTACTGTAGATCTTTCTAGCAGATACTTCTGGCTCGCCAGAAATTACACAATCTACAAACTGGCTAAAACTACCCAAATGTTTTTTATACAAGTGACCGCGATTTCGTGCATACTTTCTAAAAAAATTGTACAGCGAGACCAGTCTAGTATATGGGTTCCTCACAACAGTGAACTTATAGAAATTCTCTAGCTCTTCATCTGTGTATATAGCTTTTACATAATCATGTCCGTGAGTACCCTTTTCTATCTTCTCACGATGCTTGCTGAACTTGTGCTTTCTGAATTCTTTATCTTTCTTAGATAAAACATTATACACAGATGTTCCACCTGTCTTAGGTATCCATATGAACAGCGGGTGTTTCACCGGTGGGTGCTGCCCTGGCTTGCTGTAAATTCGTCTAGTCACTAGCTAACCTCTTTCTGCTGTAAGTGTTATAATATTTTGCAAACGCATACTAAAATGCCCACCTTATATTACCATAAGGTGGGCAAATTTAAAACAATTTTGAGCTAAGCTACCACTTCTTTCCGAAACCAATACCGGGCATTGACGTTGTAATTCTTCCTTTTCTACTAAATGTAGGCTTTCTATTTCCATAGACCCACTGACTAGTGAGATTAAAATCTGACATCACATTCGCGACTTCTTCTTCTATAATATTTTTCAGCTCAGCATGCTCAGATACCTGGCGCCGCCTCGATAAACGAGACTCATTCATCAGCTTCTTTGCCCTTCGGAGCTCCTGAACTAGTTCTACCTCATCTATCTCAATTAGCTCATCAAGGTCTTTATCCGGGTCTTTATCCTGGTCTTTGAGATCTAGGTCTTTGCCCTCATCTTTGTCTACCTCAGCAAGCTGATTTTTACCATAACGCCAGTCTGCATCATCTGAAACAGAAGGGTCATCATGCATGCTTCTATTAGAAGCTTCTGTGAGCATTCCGCCCTTGCCAGCTTTTACGCCTGCAAGTTCACATAATCTATCAACACTAATCTTCATGGTAATATTTCCTCCACACAATTAATTATGTGGGTGTATCTGTTTTTTCCTTTAAATTTTGTCTAACAGTGTTAGAAATTTTCTTTCCACCTTCGACAGCCAGATCTAGTGGCTGTAATCCAAGCACAGATCTAACTAGATCATATGTCTTGTGATCTAGATTATTCTTCAGAATTACCATGTCAGCATACTGATGGAGGTCCATCTCTAGTATGGGTACATGCTCACCCTCAAGGCCTGGTTCAAACTCACCTGTCTCTCTGCTTTCAAAAATATAAAGAAGATTCGGCATATTATTGTCCTCCGGGACCATAATAAAAGGAATTTTAGAACTTACACCGTCTTCTTGCTCTTCATACATTATTTCTGGATACCACTCTGCGCTCATAAAGCCTCCTGAACCTAAGAATAATACACAAATCGTAATTAGATTAAACTGTAGTTATTAATTAATTGCAGAAGTGCTGCACCATTCGGAACTCTTCCAAGTATCTGTTGATACCTTTCAACCTTAATTCTTGTTTTCTGCATGTAATCATTCTTGAGTGCCTCTGTTAACTCTTTCAAAAGCCTAACTGCGCCAGGTTGCATTATCTTCTTGTTTGCTTCATCTATCTCAATCCTACAAAGCATTTCAGCATCCTTCGACGTTCCTGTGATCGGATTATGAAAGACTACATTAAAAAAATCTTGAAAGATTGAGTTTAGCGGTGTCAGATTCTTGACATCTTTTATCTTTTTTTCTAAGCCCTCTAAGTCTTTCTTGACAACTTCTTCTGTTAATTGTGCCGCGTTTCCTGTTGAAAGCGCTGACATCGAAAATGGGAAAAAGAAAAAGTCCATTGCGTCTACGCCTGTTATTCGTCCTTGATTTAACTTCAGCATATACTCAGACTGAGAAACTTTCTGGTAGCACGAAGTCAATTCTTGCGACATGTCAACTCCTGCCTGTGACATTGCTGCATCGCCTGCGACTGCTGCTGCGCCAACTGCTGGATCATCAAAAGTTATACCGAATGCAGATGCTGTCTTTTTAAACCACTTGACAGTATCAGCAACTTGCTTGCAAAAAATGTGACCCTCAATAGGAAAGGCAAAATCAATTGCCATGCCCAGCGCGCTACGAATTGTGTCTGCTGTTGCAGGATCTATCTTGTTGGCACGTGCTACCGCATCAGGAGTTTGAAGCTTTCCAAGAAGTGTATCATGCTCAATAGCACTTTGAAGAAATCCAGGATCAGCAGACATCGGTGTCTCTTCAACACCTGCACCTACTAACTGATCTCCAAAAAATATAGCTAGAATAGAATCAGGCAGCGCTGTTTTATCTAAGTACTGTTCACACTTTGGCTTATTGAGAATGTAATCATACGTTCCCTTCGCGGGTTTAAACCTACCTATCTTTTCACTGATCAACTCTCTGAGTTCAGTCTCTGTGAGATGTATTTTCATACTAACCTCTCAGCATCATTCTTCTGAGCTTTCTTCTGATCTGTTTTAAGTCCTGCGCTTCATTAACTCTGATAGGTGGAGATGTGTCTTCACCTTCTTCCTCGGGTTCCAATTCCTCTTCTGCTTCAGGTGCGGGTTCTTCAAACGACTCAGCCGCTTCGCCTTCTTCGTCAGTGAAAGTAGCTTCAGGACCTTCTTCACCTTCTTCTTCAAAGTCTGTGCCTTCATCACCTTCTTCTTCTCCTCCGACAGACATTATGATATTATAAGGTGCATCACTTGGATCATCTGCTTCTGAACCCTGTAGTGCGCCAGAGAGTATTTCTGAAAATTGCTGCAAGAACACAAGCAATACTTTTCTCTCTGCATCATCTAATCTATCGTAGTATGCAGACGCTTGATCTTTTATCGATGTATCTTTAAGCGACTTGCCGGCTCGTAAATTGTTTATTGCGGACAAGACAGAATCAAATGATACACCAAAGTCTGTAGCCTCTTCAGACTCAGGTTCATCTTCTAGTGGTTCTTCTTCGTCTTCTGCTTCAGCCTCTTCACCTTCATCATCTTCCACCTCTTCATCACTAAACGTGATATCCTCATCATCAGTGTCTTCTGTCTCAGCACCTTCATCTTCATCATCCTGCTCGCTTAAAGATCCGAACATGCTTTCATCTTTGCTGTACTGCGATTGGTATTTGTCTATGTACGGATCGCCTGCTTCATTGAAATTTTTCTTAGACAACCGTACGGCTTCTTCAGAAATTATGTTAAGTATTTCAAGCAACTCTTGCTCATTAGTAGCTTCAATCATTTTTTACCTCAAAGGATATTCATTTATGTATAACTATCGTAGCTACATAGTTATATCCTAACAAAGATTTCCTAACTTCGATAATCTCAAATGTTGCTTCATTTAATTCCAAAATCGTGTGATCATCAAGTGAAGTATTGTCATTTAAAACTTTAATCGACGCACTTGTCCAATCTGACGTTTTCATGATTTTTTCAAAAATAAAGCTGGAATCTGGTATTGAAATTGTCATCGTTACTTTACATTTCTTAAGTTCTAATGACTCAATTCCGCAGTACACACAGTCACCATCTATCATAATCTCAGTGTAAAGTTTATCAGCAGAATTTATTTTCTTTTCTTTCTTTTTTTTAATTAAGTCATCTTCACTTATTCTGCCTTTCAAAGAATCACTCACATAGAATGTCATACTAAAACCTACTAATAAAAACAATATCCTCGTATATCTCATCAATATACGCGGTTAACTCTAAATCAAGCTCAGTTACTTCATTAACATCATGAGTGAAAGACTCAACTATGATCTCGTTATGGTCAACTATCATTTTTGGATGATGGTGTAATTCTTCGCTTTTTTTTATTGTTTCATTCAAAAAATATATCAAGTGTTTTGTCATATCAAAATAGAAAACTTTTCTTAAATACGTGCGAGTATGGTCGTATACAGTATCCCAAGAAGGGTCTTCAGCAGAAAGCGGAACTTCTTCAATGTCTGCCACTATAACAGAATCTGGCGCGTTACGCTGAAATAAGCTTTCAGGACTAAATGTTTGATCTTCCTTGGCCATTTCTACACTATTCTTAATAGCAATTTCTAATAGACGACTCATTAATCACCGCTTTCTGTCTCATACTGACTTAAATTTCTAAATGCAATTTGATATGCTACATCTTTGAGGTACTCCTCGATAGCTTTGTCAAGATGTTTGCTCATTTCTTTTGGTTTCTTAGTCAGCTTTTCAATTGTTTTAAGAATAGCCTGAAGGAACTCTCCTGTGAACGTATCTTCACCTGTCTCAAATTTAGCAAATTCTGTGCTTATCGTGTCATCAAACCAATCGTTAGAAGCGTCAAGTATCTCTTCAAATATAGGATAATCAATTCCTGACTTTAGCAGGTTTTTTGCTGCTTTCGTCATTTCATCGTAGTTCGGTATTTCTTTCTTGCCAGTAAAATATTCTGCTAAGCTCTTGGATGTTTTAATGTCAGCGGATGATTTTGATCTGATTATTTCTGCAACAAAGTCTGTCCAATTCTTATCGATGACATTCATTATGGGTTTATAAATTTCACCATTAACAGCTCTAAGTATGTATCCTCCCACTGTGTAGAGCAAATCATGACCTTCGTCTGTTTCGTCTTCATTAGCCTGTAAGAACTGACCTGACTTGAGCACAGTGTCTAGCTGTCTTATCTGGGGCAGTGCATGCTTTACTATCATTAATTTCTGTTTGTCTGGATCGGCTAATGATGGCTGTGATTCTAGTTCAGCGATTTTCTTTTCAATCGCGTCGCCAAGAAATGGTGCAATTGCTTCAAATGTCTCCTCATAAAGTTTTGCAAATCCTTCCTTGCTACCGTCAGATTCTAAGCCCACACCTAAGCCTTTTATCTTTCTAAGCGCATGCTTAAGATACCATTGTCTAAGGCCAGATGCGCCGGAGAATCCAAAGAACGGGGCAAGATTATCAAAATTTGTCGTAGTTGATAGTCTGGCTATTCTCTTTGCGAATGTTTGTGCAGCTTGCTCTTCATCAGAAAGAGGATCATCGATATCTTCTTCTACATCTCTTGCAGATTTTTGATACTGATAGTCTGTAGCTTGATCGAACATTGTTTCTGCGTATCCCAAAACATGACCTTCAACTTGATCTTCAGAATATGTGTATGTTTTCTTACCAGACTTGAAAGTAAAGTCAGCTCCCTTCTTGTTCTTTGCTAAAGCTGTCATCATATCT
>Ga0098057_1000232_pt1 | contig 20614 bp, 17 predicted proteins | sample 18_taG_FD_77072 | JGI IMG/M metagenome (GOLD analysis project Ga0098057, IMG submission 77072) | Marine viral communities from the Subarctic Pacific Ocean - 18_ETSP_OMZAT15316 metaG | ecosystem: Environmental > Aquatic > Marine > Oceanic | place: Pacific Ocean | collected 2015-01-19 | reverse complement strand
TCTTGATATTCGTAGGTTTTGAATGGGATTAAACCATGCAGAGGGTGAGAGATCTTAGTGTAAGTGTTGATAAAGTATACAGGATCTTTACCAGATTTTATGATCTCCTTGGTAATCTCTTTTTTGGTTAGTTTGTAGCTCATTCATTTGAGTTGCGGTTTACCGAGGTTCGTCGTCTCTTTTCCCCTCAACGTTTTCTGCGTCTTTACTATCGGGGAACCTGTCATTGCCTAACCAGCCTGTGCCTGTGGCGCGCTTTCTGTTGCCATTCAGTCCTAGCCATTTTTTAACTGCGTCGTCAAGATTGTCTTCGCTCGGTTGTTTCATTTCTAGAACGTCGGGCATTCCGCCAATCTTATACATTCTATGGGACTGCACCCAAGTTCTTAGACGAGAAATGTTTTGTACTAGAATCTCGGGTTCGCCAGACTCAGTTAGAGAGAGCGAATCACCAGTCGTTTTCTTATATTCCTTCTTAATGAAAGAGACGATATCACCAATCGTTGATTCAATCTCTGACTCAAAACGATTCCTCTCATGGACATCTTTAATTCTCATTTCTGAAGAATACATAATCTTCAAAAAAGGACCCTGGAACTGGACTTTAAACCCGTCCATAACACGAGAATCTATAATGGGGTCTCCCTCTTCTCGTTTGAGACCAATCTTGATTGGTTCACCGTTCTCATCCAATGCGCCGTCGTACGTGTTTGCTACGACGCTGGAAATTCCTCTAACAATATCTAATACAGAAGCCATGTTTTATTCATCCTTTAAGCTTGGTCTCCATCCTGTTTGCCATCTCTCTTCTCTTCCTTCAACCCACTGGATATAACAACCGCAACAACAATCATACTTGCTCATATAAAGATCATCCTTTATCTCAAAGGAATATATCTTGCACACCGGGCAAATTCGACTACTATCTTTAATAAGTAGTCGTTTTGGTACTAAAAAACCGTTTGTTTCAACCTTTTCAGAAGTATCCCTTCTTCGCAAGTCTCTCTTGTATTCTTTCTTAAGTTGCTTAAGGTATTCTTTCTCTTTTGCCTCGTCCCAATTTGCCTTAGGATTTTGGATTGTCTCATCGCCATATTTTACCTTTATGGCTTTTTCGATTGCTGCGATTTGGTTAAGATCTTTTTTCATTAGGTGGACTCGTCGAACTCAATTACGACTGTTACTGTAACATAGTCTAGCGAATTTGTTGCATCTAAATTAAGATGCAAAACATCTCCTTTGCTGAAGGTATTTGAGGAAAACGTACCAGTGTAAGTAACGTTAAATGCTGCCATGGTTATCGTTTGTGTTTCCATGGCCGTCTCATCATTGTTCTTGTGTACCCCGATAACTGTGCTGCCCGGGACGGGGGCAGAGCCGTTAGAGAGAACTGAGACTGATATAAACTTTCCGTCGTAGGGAGCAATCATACTGCATGTCGCTGTACCAATAGAACCGGCGGCGAGCGTCTGCTTTTCGTTATAATATACCCACGGTATGAAATAACCAGCGTCGGGAGCGGAGGAGATCCAGGCGTACAACGCGAAGATATGATTTTTTAAATCGCCTCCTCCGCCAATTGCGACTTCTGTTCCGGTACTGTCCTTGTAAAAAAGTTTTGTGGTGCCAGAATCATCCTTAGCATAAAGCACAACCTCGGCGACGTCGTCGCGAATATCAGGAGCAGTTGTCTGCTCTTTAAGATAAATCTTGTTTCTAAGCGTGTTGCGTATGAACTGCCCTAGGCGTGCAACGGACCATCCTGAAAACGATCTTGCCATTACTTGGTCACCTCAACGGCTGCATAAAAAATTACAATCGATGTAACGATTCCGACGGCCGTTCCTCCGGCAAACCACCAATGGTTATATCGGTTTGGTCGTTCCAAGGCAATTTTGTTGAGTCTATCAATTTCTTGATTTTTTATGGAAAGAATGGACGAGTGCTTTACGTCCAGAGCTTCGAGGCTTGCCTTAACACTATTAACGGTGAGATCGCATTTTGTTTTTTCTCTTCCCTCGATATATTGTTTAGAGAGTTCACACTGATTTACAACGTTTTCCTTCTCGGCAATCGTGTGTGCGACAGCAGGAGGGTTTAGCAGTGTGCCCGCAAATGGGGCCGGCGTGCCCTTCGCCAGGGTGGTTATTTTTGGCGTTTCATCTTGAGCGTAACTTAATGTCGAGATGAGAAGCGTTAGAGTTATCGCTATTGTTCTATTCAGCATAATTGATACCAAAAGACATCCCTAACATTTTTGTCAGTTCTTCTGGCTTTTCATGGTATTTTTTAACTAGATCTTTAACGCGTGCTTTCTTGTGTTTATCTAGACTAGAAAGCTCTTCTTTATAATTCTCCTCAAGATTTTCCATGACCTCGTTATAGCGCCCTATAATGGCGTCCCTCTTCTCAATCTCTGCTTTGTGTGCAGCGTTCATCGCAGCAACCTGTTTCTTGTGGCTGTCCCTAGCTGCGCCTAAAACAGCAACTGCTGATTCGGCGCCATTGCGGCGCATCAGCGCATACATAAAGACAGTGTACACTGCTAATGCAGGTACGTACCAGTGGTTTCTAAGCCATACCCAACACTTTTTCAAAAAGTGCCCGACAGCCATCCAATTCATCGCGGTCCGTGTTTCCACGCGGAGGCCGCATCAATGACAGCTTGAGTTCCAATGTACGCCAGGGCAATTGCTACCCACTGATCGCCGTTGAGGTCCCCCAAGCATAGGAGCCCGGTAGAGACCACCCATACCAGTAGTTTCCTACTGGTTGCCTTTTGAATTGCTCGATCTATTATACCTTTCTTATCTTCATCACTCATCTTCTTTTTCTCCTTCTGTTACGCAAGAGCCGTCACATGTGTCGCAAGCTGTTTCGCATTCTTCTGCGGGTGTCTCACCCTCTTCTTCGAAGTCCATGACGATTCCGCCTTGTGCCTCATCTTGCAAGAGACTATCAAAAGTGTTCCACACCAAATCAGTTAAGCTAGCAGCTTGTGCTAGGCGAGCGTTCTCAGTCCAGTCTGGATCCTCAAACACTGCACTATAGTTTGTTACGGAATCTCCAGTGTGACTATCAACTGTCCATCCGTTGTCATATCTCGTAATGGTGTAGGTCGTTTTCATTTTGTTTCCCTTTGATTAATGATTGACATATGCAAAATCGCCTTTTCTGTCTATAAGCAATTGAGTATCGACACAATCTTTAAGAGAATCCAAATGTGAAATCAAAATCACAGTGTCAAAATGTGTCTTTACTAAATCTAAGATTCTTACAAAACCCTCCATGTTTTCCTCGTCCAGAGACGTTCCAGGCTCGTCTAATATAAATAGATTCGGTTTTGGTAAAGTGGAAACATTTAACAATGCCAAGCGGATAGCCATGGCTGCGATAGACTTTTCGGCTCCGGAGCCAATCTCCAGAGGCCGGGGGTCATGCTTCGGATGTTTGATATAAATGTCTAAACGATTATTCCCAGACTCCTCAAAAAAGACTTCGAAGTCAACTACATTGGCAAGCACCTTAGCTACCTCTTCGTTAATGACTGGGAGACGCTTTTTAATGATATCATAAGAAATACCGTTAGCATGCATGGCGCGCATGAAGAGATCATACGCTTCATACTCCTCACGGAGGATCTGTAGCTCAACCTTTTGCTTCTTAATATTCTCCACCCTCTCAATGAAGCCGCCGTGGGCTACATAAAGCTGCTGAAGGAGTTCTTCACAAGTAGCAATCTTATTTCCGGTTCTCTTGACCTTTCGGGTGAGTGCAGTTCGCTCTTTCTTGAGTTCAGTGTAGTTTTCAATTACATCTTTATTTGTCTCATAATTCTGCTTTTTTTGTTCTAACACCAAAAGATCATTATCAAGTAGAATAATTTGATTTTGGTTCTTCTCTACTTGTAACTCACACTGGGCAATTTCATTAGCTGTCTCGTCTCTCTTTTTGAGAACCTCTTCGTATCTGTCAAGATGCTCATCAATCTTGGGAGTATTGTATAATCCAATTTCATTTTGTAATTTGATGAATGAGTTTTGCTGAGACTTTATTGTCCTAAGCACCTTAGGTAATGCCAGTTTCGAACTGTAGGCATCCTTTATGAACTTGCAGTGGGAAAATTCTTCTCCACATGGCACCTCTGAAAGTAGCCCAACCTTTGTTTGGTAGTGCTCTCTTTTACTCTCTTCTTCTTTGATGCCTGACTCAGCCTTTTCTAGCTCAGAGCCTAAATCCAACACTTCTTGCTTTTTCGAACGGTAAGCTTCGATATCAAAGGTCTCAAGAAAACTTAAGATCTTCTTATAAAGTTCCCTCTTCTCTTCGCAATCCGAATGAATCTGTCTATTACTCTCAGAAAGAGAGCCTTTCATTTCAGTCTTTTCAGTTAGTTCCTGTTGGACCTCGTCGAAGTCGATGATCTCTGAGGGTATTGATTTGAGCTTTTCGTCAAGTAAATCAACTTCTCCTCTGGTAATCTCAAGCTCAAGTTGGTGCGCTGCGCATTCAGACTTTTTATCAGACGTCAAAGTCTCGTTGGCTGCTACTTGCTTTTGTGCTGCAGATAAGTCTGTGTCAAAATCTGTGTCCTCAATTCGTCGGAGGGCGCCCTTGATATCTGATGCTTCCTCTTTCGCAAATCTAAACTTCTTTTCGAAAAGCTCAAGATCCAAGAACTTAGCAAGGATCTCTTTACGACGAGTTGAACCCTCAGCAATAAAAGAAAGGGCCCCGTGCTGGCTAGCCATGGAAGTTAGGAAAAAGTCTTCAATCGTGCCAAATACTTTCCTAATATTCTTATCGGTATCGATCCGACTGAGACCGTTTTTGCTAACAGTCTCCCCTAACTCGTTGATATACTTAAAGTTAACGTCTGTTTTGGCCTCAAGCGTTTCCTCTCCTTTCAATTTCTTTACATACTTTTCAGATTCTCTCTCAATTGAGTATACTTTACCATCCACCAGAATCTCGACCTTGCCGCGGCCCGATTCCTTGTTCTGGTTAATGATGTTTAAGTTCTTCCTTGTGTTCTTAGAAGTAGAATTAAACAGAGTATAAAGGAAGCTATCAATAATGCTGGATTTTCCTGAATAGTTCTTCCCCAGTACACCAATAGTACCAGTAGTATCTTCAGTTCCAAACTCAATCTTGTTGCCCTCCCCATAGTTAAATAGGTTATCCCATTCTAGAGAGAGAATCTTCCAGTTGATGTTTCTAGCTACCTCCTCATCCTTTTCGATGATAGTGTTAAACTTGTTGTTTAAATCATAGACTCGTTCCAGGACCTCGTCGTCTGCCTGAAAGTCCTTCAAATATTCCTCAATCAGTTCCTTTTGAACCGCAGGATCGCGGAGGTCTTCCTTAAAGATGCTGTTTGTAATTTCCTCAACGTTTCCGCGTTGTCCTGCTGCTCTATTCAGGAATGTTACCGACTCCGGGTCGAAACGCTTCTTGGCGATCTCTGCTGCCCGACGGATTGAGTCCAACGGCAGACTGTTGTTCGCAACGAGCCTAAGTCGGGCTCCGGAGTCGATTCTTGTATTCCGAGGAATCTTGCCCTTTGGAGTAAGCTCGATTGTCAGGAATGGCTTGGGGTTTTTAAGCTCAACATGTCGAACAGTAAAGTCATCTTTACTTTCAATCTCCCATAGTAACAATCCCTTGTCGTTCGTTTCTCCATGGTTTTGCTGAACTGTGGAGCCACAATACCGAACGCGGCCTTCGGCATCCAAAGACTGTCGCTTGTGGATATCGCCAAGCATTGCATAATCAAACTCTGTGAAAATGCCAAGCTCGTCTTCACCATGCTCCATCGTCCAGTTTAGGTCGGTCTTGCAGTTGGAAATTGAGCCGTGATAAAGAGCAATATTTACATGCTTATCGTTAGTTGGGCTGTGCCAATTGTCCCTGTCGAAAACCGAGAGTACGTTAAGCGTAAAATCGCCCTCTAGAATCGTCTCTCCCGAGTTTTTCAAAAGGGAAAGGTTTGGGTGTTCAAGTGCGTCTACGATGGGTGTGAGAGCGTCCTGACGGCTGCTGTTCTTGAGGTTGCCGTCGTGGTTACCAAGGATGATGTAAGTGGGTGCAATATTGGCGAGATTTCTAAAAAAATCTGTGCACATTTCAACAAACTCTGGAGAGATTTGTGTCTTTGTGTGTGCGATGTCACCACAGTGAACGATGTAATCTACTTTCTCTTCTTTTAGTTTTTCATAGAGCTGAGAGAAAACGGCTCTATATTCCTTGTGATACTTAAGGTTGCGGATGTGCGTATCCGCCAAATGTGCAAACTTCATATACTCCTATCTTACACTAAAATTGTTAATTGTTTAAAGTTGTTTACGTGCTCAGGGCACGTTAGCGGGAGAACCCCTAACTTCCATGTATCTAATATAACTTATCTTGAGTTTTTTGTCAAGAGTTTTTATAATAATTCTTCCATCCAACGAGATACCATGTCTCCGTTGGTGCCCTCTGAGAAATTCTTAATGACCATTTCCTCGTCGAGGATCCAGGCTAAGGGCAGCGAAAGCCCGCGTCCCAAAGACCTAGGTAAACTTGCAGTTCGATCTGACAGGATCTGGAAGGGTACATGTCCAAAGTCTTCAAGCAGGATCTGTTCGAACTTTATAAGCGTTGCTTTCGAGGCTGGTTGTCGTGCACGATCTTCATACAGCGTGTAGTATATTGCTCCGCCTCGATCTTTCCAATCTGGAGCAATGGCTGCCAGATAGTATAACTCCACTATGCAAGCCATACACCACTCTGTAGCTGATATCACGAGGATACCTTTATTCCCACACATACTCTTGATGTTGACTGGATCCCACTCTGCGTTGGGGTATTGTACAGACGGGAATGTGTTCCCAATATTGAGTCCTACTGTATTGTCTCTATTGGGACAGTTAGGAACGCCGCGGGGGGTTTCGTCTTCTACCTCAAAATCTGATGGTCTGTAGTCGTTATCACTGTAGGGCGCGCTTTCTGGTTCTTGACGCGCAGGAGGTCCGCAGGCTGTAGCGAAGACAGCGGCGATCACCATTAATTTGTTGAGCATTGTGTTCCTTAGATTGCAAGAGTTTCTTGTACTAAATAGTTCTCAAAGTTCATTAATATGGCGTTTTGTTTCGCTTCGGCGAATTCCTCTTGCGTCATCTCTCCAACATCTTCCTTGTCAATGTTGATTCGATATGTTTCAATATCGTACTGTAAAAGCAAGTCAGTGATGTATCTTGTTTTCCTTGAAGCGTCTTTATCTAAGGATAGATAGACTGCTGCATCGTTCTCGACGATTGCCTGGAATAACCTTGTGCTTTCTCTAAGGCTGGAACCTAGAATTGGTACGGCGTTCTTGCCAGCTTTGATTGCGTCAAAGGCTCCTTCAACTAATACAACGGGCTCTTCCCAGTTGATATACAGTTCGTTGAAGATTATGTTTTTACTTGTCTCGGGGTTTTTATACTTGGGCCAATCCTTACCGTATGTTCTGGCGATGAAGTAATTTGCATAACCCTCGTTATTAAACGATGGCACAACAATGCGGTTCTTATATTCTCCGTCATTGCAATATCCAATCTTCCAATAGAAAATATCCTCTTTCGTTATTCCACGCGATTTGAGATATCTGCGTGCATTAAGCGAGGATCGTGGAAGTGAATTACTGGTGAGAGAGATAAACTCTTTTGGCAATTCAGTGATTGTCGGTATCTCGATCTCTTCCTTTTCATCAAACATGTTGATAGAAAATTCAGCAATGTCAACTGTACCGTCAAGTTCGCGCCATTCGTCCTTTTGCTGGCGTGTTCCTAAGCGCCTGATAACACGGAAGATATCGGGAGAGGCCCAGTTGCAGACCCAGCACTTTGCTCCCTTGTCGAAATTTACGGAAAGTTTGTTCTTATGGTGCTTACAGAAAGGGCACGAGAACAGGTACTCCTGTCCTGACCTTCTGTAGCTCCCGAGGACATCCCCTAGAATCTTGAGCTTTTTATCTTGCACCCTTATAGGATACTACAATTGAACTGGATTGTCAACGATTATTTGTTCCAAAGCTTAAGTCCTGCCCTCGCGACAATGATTGCGTCGGACATATCATAGGATCCTGGCTTTGGGTTTCCGTGACTGGTATAGCTTATTTTGAACTTAGGCTCTGTATCTAGTATGTGTTGTAAAACAACTTCCTTTGCTTTTTTGCCTCGCTCAACCTTTATGCCACACAGCTTGCGGGCCGATGAAGCTCCAACGTACTCCGGCTCCATTTCATAGACTCTTCTGGCGAGATAAGATACTATACCATTAAACTTCGCAAGAGTCAATATTGTTTTTGCTGAGGATAATCCTGGTCTGAATGCTTGTAGAGATTGTTCGATGTAGATCTTCTCTATGATGAACTTCTTTCTTACTTTCAGTTCTCTCAACTTGTTCTCGATGAAGTCTGCTTTATCCCACAAGGTGGGGAAATACCTTTTATTTCTCATGTCCCACGCCTCATAGAACAGTATTTCACCGCTCTTATCAATAACAGACACTCCTGTTATTGACGTACTAACGTCTAATCCTAATATCATTTTTTAATCTTTATATATCTAACTTCAGCTTGAAGGTGAAGCTTCTATTTGCAATTTTTCTAACAGGGTTTGCCAGTTTAGCAACACCAATTACGTTCTTTTTCTCGTCATATATGGCAACCTTGCTTATGTAAGTGGTCTTTTCAAAAGCCTTTTCATAATTCAAGAAAGAACTGCTTGCAATATTTTTAATTGGCAATTGTACATCTTCGCTATACACTGTAGATGATGTTACCACACTTGTAACACTTTTTGAAGCCTCCAGCAAATAAGTTGGATTGTTCGAATGAATTAGTTGATTTTTGGGTGCTGTCGCCATCATCATGATGGAAGGTATTCTGTTTGTGCCCTCGAATGAAACTGCCCAACTTGATTTTGGTGTGGAAATATTGGTGCCACCGGTGGTTCCAGAGAGATTCGTCCCAAAGTACCTCCACTGTGGAGCTACGGCGCCTGCACCAAGATAGTCTTCAGTATGGAGAGTGCTCAGATCCCACGAACCCGTCAGGAGTGCGCAACCTTCCTCATAAAGTATAACACCAGCGACAGAACCAGAACCTTCACTACCCGTGGGTCCAACCTGAACCAACTCACCATTCCTCGCCTCGTCGTGGAGTTGAGCGACCAACGTACCAGAGATATAAAAGCGCAGATTCATGCTTCCTTTTTTAAGAGTGGAACCATAAAAAATGGATGGGACACTGAGGAGGCTTATTTCCTGCTCTGCTTTGTTCCCAAGATTGATTGGGGAACTATAAGCATAGTGAGGGCTTAAGTATGTATAGTAATTCAAGCTGGTACGAAGAGAGGTTATCCTCCGACGGCCAATCCCTTGGGCGCTTGCAGGAATATGATCTATAGAGATAGATGCAGACATTGGATAACTGCCAGTTAGTTCGTCGCCCATTTCTGCTGAGTTATACTCACTGGTTGTTATCGTCTTGAGGGCGACCCACGTGCTATCTTTGATTGTATAGGGGTAGATCAATGAGGCTGGCGAATCTTCATATCCTTGAGACCCTGTTGGTCTGTCAATGTTAAGCTCAAATAACGAGATATCACTTGACGAGACCATTGTCACGTTGTTTGCGTAGGCGCCGCTCAACTCCGGGCGTCTATCAATATAGACGTCTTGCTCATAAAGATACATGTCGTGAGAGGGATATACAGTCAGTGTATTGACAATAACTTCGCTTTCGTCGAATTTATAGAGGTACATATATTAAGAAATAGCCTTTAACCTAAATAGTGGGTTTAATGACTATTTCCTTTTTAGAATCAGACTAGTAGTCTAATCTACAACGCAGGGTTAACTCTGTATTGGGATCCTTCTTAAGAGGCTCAGAGAGTTTTGCCATCGCCAGCAACTCATTGTCAGAGGAATAAAGCCCAATCGTTGTCAGGTAGGTGACTGGAAGATCGGCGGCATTGTTCTTCACAACAATTTTACTGTCACTTATATAGGTGGGGTTCGCGCTGTAGTTGAACTCGTTATGGTTTGCTCGACAGAAGTAAATGGTCGAGTTAAGTTCAGTGGTGTTATTGAAGGTAATATTGTTAATTCTGGATCTTAGGGCGTCGCAAGCTCCGGAGATGGATTGTGAAAGAAATAGCCCTTCCACAGTCATAGAGGTAGTTAGCGCACTGCCAAGATAGTTGTAGCCACCGGAGCCGGCGCCCTCCCCGTCTTCACCCTTGGGGACGGTGAATCCCGTCCCGGCTTCGGGGGTTTCGTCCTCAAAACCAGTCTTAGACCGGAAAACGCTTGCAGTGATCACGGCAATACCAGCTTGATAGAATAGAAGACCAGCAACATTGCTATCCGTTTTGTCGGAATCGAGTAGCGCAACGGAGGAAGTTAGCAGCAGCCCGACCTCGCCCGCGGGGGAGTTGACTTTGTAACCAGTTTCACCGTTGTAGTCCGATAGAGTCAAAATCGTGGATACATCATCTGTGATAGAGCCAGTGGCAGAACTTCCAGTGTACATGGTCATTGTGAATGACCCTTTCTTTATTTCATCTTTAGCTAGCAACCTAGAAAAACTAACAATATATACATTTTGCAGCCCGGGGTTGGTATCTTCGGCGAGGTTCATATTGCGGTCAAAACCACGGATGTAACCGCCTGGACCGTGACCCATTAATACCTGAGCCATTTGATTGTAAATATTGATTTTCTTGGCTTGTTGTACAGCGGCTGCGCCGTCGTCCGCAACAGATTGCGAAAGAGCAGAACTAGCTGACATTCCTACGGTAATATCAAAAATGTGGTTAGCGGAGGAACTTAAATAAGGATAGTCATAAACAGATTGAAACATTCCGTGAGCATAATTCTTAATGTTTGTCTCTGTGTTGGTGATATACGTACCGGAAACAATGGTCCCTGTAATTGGAATCGCCTCGTGTAGCAACGTTCTTGTATTTGTGACGTCGTTATTTAAAAAATTCTTGAATGTTGTAGCCATTTTGTTTCCTTATTGTTTTCTAACAAGCCTAACTGGGACGTCGATTCTGTAACCAGTCTGCCCACCTGTTATACGGATATTTGTATCAATGAAGTAGTAGTTGCCAAGAATGGAGAACAGTCCGCCAGAAGTCTTCAAACTCCCCAACTTCGTGAACAAGTACGTACTCGTTTGCAATTGCAACGATGATCTTAATGTAAATTTGAAGCTTGTCCCCCGGGGGCCTGTAATCGGAGTCGCAGCATTGTCGTTAGGTTCGTCCGAGTTCATCCCAGTTCCGTTCGCGATGAAGTTGCCGGATCCGGCGCCGCGGGAAAGAAAGTAAGTTGCGATATTATCATCATCGATAAACGAGACCGGGGCAACATCGCCAGTAGGGCTAGCTAGTTGACACAATCTATTATCCATTTCAACAATGTATTGATTCTCTACTAAGTCTGGATCTAGTGCAAGACTTGGAGGTAGTTCTGTGGTCTGGAGTCCTTGTTCGATCCCAATTGGGCTTAAAGATGCGTTTGCTCCGGGGACGCCGTCCATAAAATTCTGAGTTTCATCATTCGGCATCGTCTCCTGAGTCGTTCTGTTTGCTGTAACGACATAGATGGAACCGCCTTCGTCGGTGTTAAAGCCTAGATATCCGTCTGGTTGTGTATTAGTCAGCATCACCGGCAGATACAGTAAATTTGTTCTGGGGATCGTCATTAGCTTTGATTTTAAGAAGGAGGTGTTGTTTGTAAAAGCCTCCAATACTGGAGATTGTAATATCTCTAAATCGTAGTATGCGGATCCACTTATGTTATTTTTATCATAAAGCCCGTAGTTAATCTCGTCGTCGCCAAAAGCAAATTTTGATATTTGAAATGAGCCGTCGCCGCGGGCTAACCGCATGCGTCCCGTGTCAGTGAGCACTGCGTCTAAAATGATATCGCCAGAGTTGTCTAAAAAAGCCATTCTAATTCTCCAATATAATTAGGTATTTCAATATAAATAGTCCTTTTTTTATTAAAAATCTAGGAATTGTCTCTGCGCAGGCGGAAAGTCATATTCAAGTCAATCTTCTTTCCAGTCTGTTTAGATGTAAATCTTACTTTAAACGATTTCCGCCATATTGATTGTTGGGCGGCGCCAATGGTCAAAGAGTCAAAACTTCTCGCATCATCGCGCCAGGCGCCGATGTTAAGTGTATCATTATCGTCCCAGATCAAATCTTCTAAATTAATATCTCCCATGCCTGTTTGTCCATCTTGCATTTTGGCCATAGTTTGTAAAAAGTTTGGTTTTATCTGTATGTGTTTCCGCATGGGCTTGGACGTTGTCCTGCCATCTGGTCTATTACTGAGGTCTACGGTTCGAATGATCGGATAGATTGTACCACTGTTACTCACAATCTCGACCTCATATATCGTGCTCGGATTCGAACGGAAGCCGTGACGATCAACGGTGCGCACAATATAATAATATTTTGTATTTGGTTGAATCGTGTCTTTATACGCTGCTGAGCTACTTTTCAACCCTTGAACCGTCGTGCTAGCCGTTGCGATTTCTTTATTAGTAAAATCGTCGTATGAGCCAGGTCTTCTAGTTGTTCTATAAATTATGTAGTTCTCGATCTCCTTTCCTGTGGTCTTGCCACTAAAACGGATCTTGCCTCCATATACGTCACCCTGCATCCGTATAACATCTGCTGCGTTTTGTGCATCGGCCGAGTCGAGAATAACCGGAGCATCAACATATTCATCAATGGAGTTGTCAATATTGATGAGTATTTTGTTATCAACATTTTTATAAGGAACCAAGCCGATGTGCGGAGGAGAGGGCGGTGTCACCACCGCCTTAAGTGTGTCCGTGTTGAAATATGGTATTTCATATACCTTGATGTCAGGTGTGACTTCTACCTTTGCGGTCGCGTGGCGCGATGTGGCTTGACGGAATGGTGGTTTGCGTGAGGGTTTATACCACAGGACATCGACGTCATTCGCCTCGGTAGCATATTTTATTGTTCCGATGTCTTCGTTGTCCCCTTTTTTAAACTCGATCTTTGAACCATACACGAGTACCATTTGCTTGACCTCATATCTGTATGGTTCGCCATATTTAATTTGGGTGTCAACATAATTGATAACATCCAGGTCTACTTGGTTTGGTATAATGGTGGTACTTATAAGTGACGGGGCGCCGGAATCTATCATTAAATACTTTTCTATCTTGTATGCTAACACCTCGCTATGAGCCATTTTACCAGTTATGATATCTAAGTAACTGCGGCGTTTTGTACGATAAACTTGTTCAAATTTATAGATCCCTGAATATGTGTTTGTAACTTTAGTAAGTTCATCGAGTGACGTCACTCCTTTGTCACCATAATAAACACCATCAAACTCGCCAGGACTGCTAGTAATAAAATCATGAAAACTATCAAAGTCAAACCCAACATTGTGAACAACGGTGTTCTCTGAGTGACTCTGGGCTCTAGAGTGTATACGAGCTTCACTAGAGACAACGTACATCCCCAATTCAGGATCCCATATCGGATCCTGTAGGTTATATTGACCCAACCGCTCCTGATCATAGAGTTCCTGGCGGGATCCTTCGCTCACTCCTACATCATTTTTAGAAACAATAATTCGACTTTCAACCTTTGTATCCTTGGTGTACATCTGAGCCAAAAGCAAATCGCTAATGTGTAGTGTTGTGAAATAACCAACTGTTGTGAGTTCCCGCTGTGTGCTGAATTGCATGAGATTGTAAAGAGGAAAGAGGTTTCTTCTTTCGTATGATGTTGCGAGGATCCGGCCCGGGCGACCGCCCTCCACGATGCCACTTTTGCGCAGGGCGCCTCGGTGAACTCGTCCCACAGTACTATTGTGCACATCATTTCCTGAGAATAGTACTTTTTTATATGCTTCGGCGAGGTCAACGACGCTTCCGGGCTCGATGCGGCCGCTCTTTAGAGCTAAATAATATTTCTTAAAATAGCCTTCGCCGCGATCGGCTTCCCCTATTTTATCACCCAAGTCATTGAATGGGACCGGAGAAGGATTGAGAATATCGGTATAAATGTCCCGGATGCGTCCATCCAGCGTGATAAGCCTTTCATAGATAGTGGGCTCCACTGGTGGCGCTGGGGGTGGCTGGGGGGGTGGCCAACGTCGATCATTGGGATCAACCGGAAGGGGCGGTACGGGGGGATTGTGCGCTGGACCATACATCACTTCTGCTATGAATGCGTGGATATTAGGCAATAAAGTTTCATAGATCTCAGTCCCCGGGGCGGACACTGCGCTCTCATATCCTTCAGCAAAATAACTATATTTTGGACGTGCATCGTAACAGTATGCCGCTACGCCGATGTTTAAACTATTAAGCTCTGTCTTGCTATAGGCGCCAGGGGTGAGAAAAGTGTGATCATAAAAGACAGAGTTATTCGTCATAGCAGCTAACCCAGCTTTTTGAAGTTTAATACGAAGCAGATTGTCCCCAATCTGCTCACCATCGGGGGCCCAATCATTGCCCATGGGGAGATCAGTTGCGGTCGGATCCAAGTCGGTGATCACTATATCCTGTGTTATTTTTATTTCATCACCCAATGGGCGATCAACTACTTGAAGTTCCAAATTCTCAACACCTCCATTGACAACAAGTTTTTGACTATTTGAATTGCTGCCCTGGAGCGTCGATATGGAAGCTTCCATGGGATCATTATACCCAGGATTTAAATACGTACCATCTTTTCTCACCATATCAGTCTGGTGGAGTCCGTAATAATTGCGAATTCGGTCTGGTTGGGGCTCTCCACCGACTCGGTCAAAAAAGTCTCCCGGGCTAAAACCAAATTTTGCATTCTTGCGTCGGTAATTTTCTTTTTGGACCACAAGGATGTCTTTGCTAATTCCTGCCATTTAAAACATACTCCATGTGTTCGAAGGATCCACTGCCATATTTTCCCCAAACCCTCCGCCAGCCCCACCTGCGCCGACTGCGACGTCACCAGCACCTCTTGCAATAGAAGCGCGACGTGATCCGGGTGGGGGGGCGCCCTGGACACTATCCGGTGGTGCGGCTGGATCACCTTCGGGCATGAGGAGACTACCACCTTCTTCAAGTTGCCGTTCAAGCCCAATCGTACCAGCGGTAACTACCGCTATGGGGGTTGTGTCACCGTCTCCTTCTACCATGAAAATTGAATCAAAAACAGGCATGTCTAAATACTCTGGCTGACCGACATCAAAAGCCGCATTTTCATACGGGACCAGCCTACAAATTGAATTGGCTGCCAGATCAATTGGCTGGAGTGTTCTCCAGATTGGACGATCGACTAGAACATTGTCTGATGCTGAACTGTGACCGCCAGCGGCTCTGTCCTGAGTGTTGGCTGCACGCTGATAACCGGTTAGAACCTGTACCTTCATGATCTTGTTAAAGTGTATATCAAAGAACCCAGCGTCTTCAAATTTTATTACATTTTCCACTGTTATAGTCTCATCATGGTTGTGTCGATCCGAAGCGCTTGGTCCGTGCCACCTTGGTATCACTGTTTGCGAACGTCGGGCAAACCCCTTTGTATATAGAGAGCCTAAAAGTTTCATCGGTATGGGTAGCGCACCAAAGTCATCAAAAAATCCCTTTTCCACTGGTATCTCACTATTTCTTATGAAAGCAAAAGATCTAGAACCAAGTACTTTTTTCTCCGCCTCCAGAATAGTTCTAAAGACGGCGGCGGGGTTAATATTGCTTGGCAAACCAAAGCTGGCTTGATAATCCTCAATCACGTTGCGTGGATTGCCTTCAAGTTCGCGAAAGCCATTTGGGACATTGGAGTCCCCCGGAGTAGTGCGCACAACACCATCGACATTTAGGTTCTCAACTAATGCCTGTCCGGGTATATTGATAGAAGGACTAAACCCAGTGCGATTATTTGGACGAGAGGGCGCCACCTCCCTATCCTGATGGGGAGTGTCTGGGTTCACTATCAGTCCTCCGGCGTGGCCGGGGGCTATGATCGTGCAACCCTGTGGAGAAAGAATCCTTGAAAGTCCAGCTTTTAAACCTTTGTCTGTTCCGTCCAAACCCTGTACAAGCCCTTCCTCGCCTCTTGTGAGGTTTAGTATGTGTACCATGTCTGCCATGGCATTATATTTTATATGTTGTTCATGCCACGCTGGGGGCTGCCCCTGTCCTTCAGCAGGTTCGGTATAGTGGGCTAACAGCTCGACACCATTTTGAGAAAGAAGGCGAGCAGAGGCGCCATTGACACCTTGTTCATCGCGAAATGCCCTGTTGTTAAAAGTGAACGGACTCTTTAATAACTTTCTCACGCGATCAGTGGAGTCCTGCGGGTTATAGGGTATCTTCCCTATGCTTCTAATGTTTGTTGCTATTTTAGGCACAGTTACATAAAGTGGTGTAAAGGAAGAAACATCATTCACGATGAGGGGGTCCAGGGGTGAGTTAACTGTCTGATAAAAGCTTTTTCTCCGCTCAATGTTTTGCGCAGCGAGGAATTGGGCGCGGTTAATACGTCGGATACCGCCGGTGCGGGGTTCTGATTCGAAGAGAGGACTCATGTAATAGTACCCGGCTGTTCTAGGGTAATTAGCATCAAACAGAGTCGTAGAGAACTGTTCTATTTCCACTGTTTTGATTAATTTTTTGCCTGCGGTGGGTGTCCGAACCTGTGATGTTGTTGAATTACCTGTTGATGGCACAGATGAGGCCCCGAGAATATGGTCTATTTTATCGAGAAGGTCTCCAAGAACCTTTACCACTCGGTATATGGTGTCTCTAGTAGCTGTCATCGGATCCAGAAATGTTCTTAATGTTTGCGAGACCTCAGATGCATCAAAAGATGAGGCATCCGCACTCAACAATCTTAGTGTTTTCACAAAATCTTTACGAGTCGATGCGATATCGTTGTGCAGGGAATCGAAAAATCTATATTGCGCCCTCACTGATAAACCGCCGTGAAGCAGTGATTCAGCTACAAAAGGCGGTATCCTGTCTAGGCTGACTTCGTAGTTCGTTTTTTCCATCGTAAAGGAATAGTAGGTGTTAAGGCGGCGCAATAATGATGAAAGTATTTCTCTCCTCCTCTTCAGAAACAACGGAGTCCTATCAAGGATGCTTAATTTTATTCCGTATTGATATGTGCCAGCAATCAAGTTCGAAGCGCTTGTATCTTTAAATGTGAGAAATTTTGTCCTTCCCAATGTACGCATATCACGAACTTCCTGCACCTTTTCTGTATTTTGTACAAAGCTAGTTACGTCCTGAAAGCTGGCATTGGGTGCTTCAATCAATGTGCGCCCGGTAGAAACTGAACCACTTAATAGAAGAGTGTCCGGTACCTCGTAATCTCCTTCGTCAATTTTTGGCATATCTGCAGACAGACCCCCTAGACGATTATGGGTGGAAACATCCCGAACCTGCCGACGTTTAAGTTCAACATATTCAAATTGAATATAGTCAAATACTTCGCCCTTTTCGTCCTCAGTCAAGTTTTTCCATACTGTACTAAAGAATGTCTCTCTTTTCGCGAAAGATTCAACGTCGAAAGGACAGAACAGATCTACAACCTTGTTAATATCAGTCGTTAATTGGATCTCTCCAAAGTAAGAATCCAGCAATTCTACCTTTTGTTCATTATTGGGACTTTTAATTTCCGGATCAAAAGCCTTGACATCCAGTGGAGAAAGATCTGTGAAGACTCTCTCTAATCTTTGCATGACCCTAAAATCTTGTATTTTATTATTCGGAACAGATATGCGCTCAAGCCTAGGTTGTTGTTGGCGCGCCTGCTCAATAGTTAGCGAAGGATCATGTTGTGCTCCACCCATCCAACCAACATATCCCACGCGCCAACGTTCAGATTCTCTCTCTGCGATAAGCCTAGGATCGGCTGCAGGGTTATCGTTGGCTCGGCTAAGGACGTCGAGTCCCGCAGCATGGTCTCTGTCGTGATGGTGCACGGGGCCTCCCCACACTCTTTGCTCTTGACTTCCATTTTGAGAATCAACATAAGTATACAGAAATGCACTTGTGCTTTTCAATACTTTAGAGTTAGCAAACACTATATCTTGACTTGGAGCACCGATAATATATCTAAGATATCTATCGTATTGTTCCTGCGTGCCTCGATTCACAGGTGGTGCGCCCGGTACGCGTTCGCTCATGAATGCGGCAAGGTTAAAGTAGGGTAAAATAAAAAAGGCTAAGTTAGGTAAGAATTGTGTTGGAAACGTATGGTTTAATGGGAAGTTAAAAGATCTCACATAAGCTCCGTCGGGGGCTTGCTCAAGAGGAGATTGGGATCCCATGTGGGTCGCCATAAGCTCTGTAATTCTCTGCGGACCGTGAGAAGACAATTTCAGATCTGACTGACCGGCACCACGTGTAGTTATAAAGTTCTCACTGCTTGCAAGATTGAGGACGATCCCTTGTCTCTGAAACCATTCGAGTATTGCAGCTTGATTGCTCGGCGTCTTCTTAAAACTGCTAATAACGTCGGCCGAGGTGGTGTGTAGCACAACAAACTCAAAGTATTCCGCTAAATCACCACTCTCTAGCCATGAAGCGTTTGCGTCGCTGACTATGTCTTTTACACTCAAAAGCAAATCTACAGTTAGTTCCTCGGACTCTCTGACAGCGGTGCCGTCGATAGAAGTGGCTAACTGTACGGTCGGAGTTCCGCGCTCAGCCGCATATAACTGTTGCTGTCTTCGATACGCCTTATCCACCACAGACCAGAGAAACGCCAGTTCGGATGAGCCGATTCGCGACCAATTGGCGTCCCCCATTAAAAGTAAAACATTTCCGTGACCTGATGATAGAGCGGAGAGATTATTAAGTGTCCCTGCGGCGGGCGGATCATATATCGTATCAGCCAGCCATGTCGAAAGGTAGCTCTCAAAGTGGCGGACGAGAGGATCTGGTATCTGATTTAAAAAGAAGTTAAGGTGCGCACTATCTGGTAGAGATGCGCCCTCTTCTCCACCAATTCTTCCGTCCATATCTATGGTAACTTCCTCACCACTATTAAGTCTAAAAACCTTACTCTCCGGCGCGACTTGATCATGGAGTCTATCAGGATAATTGCTCCTGTAATAATACTGAAGGAGTCGAGCAATCGCTAATTTTCTAGAGCGCATAGAAAAGCTAGTACCGCCAATGCCAGGGGTAGAACGTAGCTCCTGCTCTGCTTCAGCGACGAGGGCACCATAGGTATTCTGAATCGCGGCGGCTGTAGTGGTCTTGTTATTGAGCCAGTTTTGCCATACTAGGGCCGAGCGGACGCCTTCGTCGTTTGGGTCCATAATATCGCTAACCGTCATCAAATCCGTCTCGACGATATGAGGATCATCAGCTTTTACCAGCTTCCCGCCGCTACTAAGGGTTATTTTTTCTATCCTAACCTTAGGTATGTTGCCGCCGGCTATGTTTATTGGGTTAATAGGCATCTTTAATCCCCACAGTAAGTAGATTGATCATCGGAGTTTACAGGAAGTTCATAAACATTTTCGTTAGTTGCGTGTGTTTTTGGATCGTTACAGGAAGGAGGAACTGGCTCATAGCGATTCCTTTCCTCGTTCATTGTTATGATATCACAAAGTACTTCCTCTTCGATCTCTTCGTCAACCAATATGTCCAAAAAATACTCAACAAATGATGGCTCTATCTGTTGCCCTCTTGGTAATAAGTTATCTGGATCTAGGAAGCAATACTGAGATTCCGGGTAGTGGCAGATACCGCTATCCACAGAAGAGGTGATCTCAAAAACTTCAATATCAAAGTTCTCACGTTGGTAGTCAGTATGCTGTTCAAATATCTGCAGTATAATGTCTCGCTTTTTAAGAAGTATCTTCGAGCCATCAGAGAATTCTCGAAGTATCTCATACTCACCTGACCCGATAGCTGGGGTGTTGTCTGATTGTGCGCTAACGTACTTCAAATCAAAATCTATATTTGCATTTAGTTGTGGTATTGGAAGATTTTGGTAGGAACCAGTAAGATTGGGCCCGGAGCTAGATAATTTAGAATTCCCAACTAGAATGCTCCATGAGGGCGCATATTCTGAAGACAAACTAGAATCACCTAGGGGTTGGGTATACACAAAATTATTTTGTTGTATATCCGGTAACAAGACGAAGGCATACGGCGGGGCGTTTGGATCCAGGCTTCTATTCTCAAAAACTACTTTACGGACTTCGGCGTCTAATCCCGTGTACCCAACTTGTGGCTTAAGATACGCGGAACTCGTAATCCTGCTCTGCACAACGTTTTGTGATTCTGCGGATCCGGCCCACTGATAATCGTAGATGATGTCGTCATCAAAAAAAGAGTAGAATGCCGGTCTAAATTTGCCTTGGGATAAAAGCCTCTTTCCATAGGAAGTAAGCTCAATATCTATCACTTCTTCTTTTTTGTTAAAATATGACATTACTGTTAATTCCTGTTAAAATAACCCCTGAGTCGTATTCCCTCGGGCGATCCGGGCTTGGCGTGCTTCTTCTTCTTCTTGCTGGCGTGCTTCTTGTTCTCGTTGTCGATCTCGTGCCGCTGCGCGCTCGGCGATAGCGGGCGCTG
>Ga0098057_1000230_pt1 | contig 20705 bp, 24 predicted proteins | sample 18_taG_FD_77072 | JGI IMG/M metagenome (GOLD analysis project Ga0098057, IMG submission 77072) | Marine viral communities from the Subarctic Pacific Ocean - 18_ETSP_OMZAT15316 metaG | ecosystem: Environmental > Aquatic > Marine > Oceanic | place: Pacific Ocean | collected 2015-01-19 | reverse complement strand
TTTGTGGTATACTATATGCATAGTTTCTTTAACCCACTTTGGTGGAAATATTTCACTCATCTCTGATTGTATAGTTCTATCCTCCTTTATGAGAGTGAGACGACAATCAGTAGGTGGGTTAAGTAAACTATGCAAACAAACCTAACACCAATCACCGACCCGCAACCATCGCAGAAACAGCAGGACAAGTTTTTTGATTACTATATGAAGAAAGGCACGAAGACATATATGAACATCTCGTTATCGGCCCAGAAAGCCGCTCTAAGCCCAGATCACACGAACACGGCCCATAGATCGGATTGGTTCATTAGAGGCTATCCACAGCGAAAGAGAGCCATACAGAACGAGTTAGCAGACGTTGTCTTAGAGGAAACGCTCCAGATGGAAACGACCCAGACAAAGAGTACAAAGGATGGGATACTTTATGAGGAGGTAGATGCATCCTTAGTTGGGCATCGGTTAAAGGCAGCAACGTTCGTGAAGGAGAGGTTGGACAAGGAGAATTACAGTCCGAGGCAGGAGCAAGTCACAACGCACACGGTAAACATATTTCAGACACTTAAGGAGATCAAGTTACTTAACACGGAGCCATCTCAACCAATAATTGATATAACGCCGGACAACAACCAAAATGAATAGATTAAAAAAGCCACCGTACAAATGGCGGATAAAGATGTGGATAAGGAGTCGTAGTTGCGACCATACATATCGAGAATACAATTCAGGATTAAGGCAATGCACAAATTGCGCAAGATTAGATTTAAGTAAAATTAAGAAACGTCAATGAGTATATCTAATGAGTTACCAAAAGAGTTAGGTTCAAAGCTATGGAGGATTGAGAATTTATATAAGATAATAAACAAGCGAGGAGAGTTAGTTACTTTTAAGATGAACGCAGCGCAGAAACTTCTTTTCCAACTTCTCCATACGTACAATATTATACCAAAGGCGAGGCAGTTGGGTATTACAACATTCTTCGTAGTCTATATGTTTGACGATGTATTATTCAATTCCAACTATAATGCTGTAATGATCGCGCAAGATCATGAGACGATGAAGAAGATTTTTAGGAAGGTAAAGATAGCGTGGAAGGAGTTTCCTAGAGGTATCAAGGATTACGTACAGTGGGATGTGGAAACGGATAATAAGAAGGAGATAGGGTTTAATAATAACTCGATGTTTTCAGTAACCTTATCTTCAAGATCGGACACAGTGAATCACCTTCACGTATCTGAATTGGGAGTGATATGTAAGGAGTACCCGGACAAAGAGGAGGAGATCCTGACAGGTGCGTTTCCTTCTGTTGTTCCTGGGGGTAAGATCACCCTCGAGAGTACGGTGGAGGAATCAAAGGGGTTGTTTAAGGATATCTACGATGAGGGTTTTGATGAGCCTACGAATGTAACAACGGAGATGGATTACAGGAGGTTCTTTTTTCCGTGGACGATGGACTCAGCTTATACGATGGATCCAAAATACATTTATGATGAACTTCCTGAACAAGCCCTTCAGTATCAGAAGGAGCAAAGTCTTACAGACGGTCAGATATGTTGGTGGTATATGACTAAGAAATCAAAGAGGTATACGGACATCCAGATGAAGAGGCAGTTTCCTACAACGGTACAAGAGGCGTTTGATGTAGCGATAGACAATTTTTTCAACACGGATAACATTAAAGACAGACTCTTAAAGGACGTGCATCCACCTACAGACACCATACATGGATGGGATTTTTATGAGCCGTACAACAACACGCATATGTATGGTATAGGGGCAGATCCGGCGGAGGGTATTGGAAAAGATCATAGTGCAGCGGTCTTAATTGATTTCTCGCACAGGCTTGATAATTATCAGATACAGCCAAAGGTGGTGGGTAGGTTTTATGATAACAAGATAGACCCACTTACATTCGCGCATAATCTAGCTGACGTGGGTAACATGTATGGTATGTGTATAATATGTCCTGAGCGTAACAATCACGGACATGCGGTGATAGGAAAACTGAAGGAGATATATCCTAATATATATAAGGAGGTGATACGAGACGTTACGTATGAGGATAAGGAGCGGGATCGTTACGGGTTCATGACATCCAGCCATTCTAAACCGCAACTTCTTTCAGAGCTTAGACAAGCGGTAGATGATCGAGGCCTCATTATTCCTGACGCAGCCATCCTTGAAGAATTAAAGATATATGGTGATGAGGATTACAAGCGTATTAAGAATGACAAGAAGGTAACAAACCACATGGATCTTACGATGGCATTAGCAATAGCCTGGGAGATGCGTCACTATAGTACGGGTAGTTACACACAGGAAGTAGAGACAGTGACAGAGCCGATGACAAACCCACATAGCATGATCTAATGAAATATGTTATAATAAGTTTATATACACTCACCAATATAAAATATGGAGAAAACTAATAAGCAGATCGAGAGTCAGAAGCTTGATAAAGATCAAGCTAACTATCGAAACACAACGATAGAGAAGTTGGTTAACGCATTGGATACGAGAAACCAAGCACATGATGAATTTGATGACATGACGTTTGAGGAGAATTTCGTATTCAATAGAGAGTTAGCGTTAGCGAAGATTACGCCGCGTAAGAATCCTACGGACGTAAACATAGTATCGGGAACAGCGAGAGCTAAGATGAAGTCTATAGCATCGGCTATAGTAAAGATGAATTTAGATACAGCGGTATTGGCATTTGATAAGAATGAGGATGAGGATCAGGAGTTATCTAACGTCCTGACAAACATGTTAAAGAAGAGTAAGGAGATAGACAATGATCAAGAGAAGATGCTCTTGAGAGTTTTAGGTTTACTAGAACAAGGGACAGTTCATGTTGGGGAAACGTGGACACCTATAGTGCAAAACGCAAGACGATTAAAGAATGCCGAGTCACTTGACGTAGCTAATGGGTTTGAAGGAGCAGAGATTGAGGAAGATAAGATTATTGATTACAAATGTGAACGACGGCTATACGACAACTTAGAGATCATACCTGGGAATATCAAGGAGTATTATTTAGAGAAGCAGCCATTTATGGCACGTCGGATTATAATGAATTATGACGAAGCAGCTACTACATTTGGAAAATGGAAGGAATGGAAGCATGTTGTAAAGGGAGGGGCTAGAGCTTTAGAAAGAGGTCAAGACTCACTACCTTATAACAACTTTAGATTATATGATTTAGAGGAAGAGCAAGTTGAGGTTATTTATTATGAAGATTTACCAAACAGAGAATATAATATTTTTATTAACGGGGTGATGATGCTTCCTATGAAGTTCCCGATGCCATGGGAATGGGATGGGTATTCATTTATTAAGCAGGTACTTGATCCTATTAATTCAAACTTCTATTATGGACGTTCTCTTATGTCTGAATTACGGTTTGCAACAGACGTACTTGACCGAATGCTACAGATGTTGATTAACAAAACACAGCAATCAATTAAGCCAGCGATGGCAAACAATACAGGTAAGATGTTGAGTCCACGTATCTTAGATGCAGGAACAATGACAGCTGGAATTGATGGAAGTAGATTAAAGCAATTAACACAACACCAAGGTGTTACGTCTAGTGAGTTCGCTATGTATTCTGAATTAAAGAGTACGATTGATATGAATTCAGTATCAGCAGTATTCCAAGGACAGCAACCGGGATCTGGTCAGACAGCAACGGCTATTCTTGAGATGCAACGGCAGACACAACAATCGCTTGCACCTATTGTATTATCAGTAACATTAATGGAAGAGAAAGCTGATTACTTACGTTTATACAACCAATTATCTAACTGGACAAAACCGATTGATACTAAGGTTAATGAAGCTAAGACAGCTATCGTTGAAACATATAGAAAGGTTAATATTTCAGACGCAGACATTGGAGGTAAGAACGGAAATCTTAAGATTGAAATGCTAGACACGATTCCAACACAAGAGGAGCGTAAAGATTATTCAATGAAGAACCTTAAGAAAGAGATGAGATCTAAGAGAAAAACTGAGAAAGAAGTTAGAATAATTCTACCTATCTTAAAGAGTATGAAATACAGATTCTTCTTAAGATGCAACCCATCAGACAGAGCGTCAGATAACTTGAACAAGGTATTATTCAGAGAGATGATGGAACAAGGGTTTAATTATTTTGGCCCACAAGAACTGAATATGGATTACTTTAAGAAGAAATGGGCATTAGCATGGGGTAATAATCCTATGGATGTATTCGCTAATTTCTCAATGAATGCACTTGAGGGATTAACTGAGATGCAGGGTCGTCAAGGGACTGAAGATATGAAGAGCGATAACCAGAATATTAAAGCTGAGGGTATGCCTGAGCAACGTAAAAGTGGAACAGGAATAGCTGGAGGGTTAGCTAAAGCAGGCGGAAGTAAAAATGAAATGATAGCAAATGTTTAAAGTTATATCAACAACAAAATACCTTAGTTTAATAGCTGAGATAGAATCACTAGAGCTAGAGATTTCTGAATTAAAAGATAAATCACCTCGTGACCTCATACGAGAGATATTAAAAATAACACCATTGGATATAGATTTCGATGGAGATGACGAGAGATATTCTGACCCATCATACCAAAAAGGAATGGCAGATTTATCTGATAACACGATACTGCAAGAAGAGCTAAAGAAACTACGACACGAAAACGCTAATCATATTATCAATCAGACACCAAAGAATGAGATGGCGGAATTAATATGGACAGGTGGTATTGATAATTGCGACATATTACTAAATCGATTAAAAGGAGCTAAGGAGTTTTTAGCACAAACTCAATTAAACAAAGAAGATGCTGCGGGATGGCAGGTTAAGAAATAACTTAACCTTCTCCCCCGAAATGTCTTGGAGTTGCTCCCAAAACTATTTGGGCTATATTGGCAGATATAGTTAATAACGCAGGCTTGCCCACTGCGGTACGTCATGATTCAAAGTACACGATGAATGATAGACGGGTTAATTATTATTAACACATAAGGTAATATGCCTGATGAAGAAAGAGAAGAGGAGGAAATTGAGGTAGAAAATGAAGATACTGGAGATGGAGAAGGAGGTACAGAAAGTATTTCCAAAGAAGAATTTGATGAAGCTCAAAGTAAAAAAGATGAAGAGATAGAAAAACTCAACAAAGAATTAGAAGTTCAAAAAGAAAAGGATCGTAACTTCAAGAAAATAAACACAAAAGCTAATAAAGCAGAAGAAGAGAAAAGTGAATTAGCTCAGAGAATTGAAGCATTAGAAGAAGAAAGAACTTCAAACGCAGAGGAAGCAGCTAAGGCTGCGATAGCTAAAAAAGAAGCATTAATTGAAGGTGCTTCAAAAGGAGACGAAAACCTCAAAGGAAAGATTGAGTTCTTTTATAATCGTTTTTCAGATGATATTGATCCAGAAGAGCGAGCTAAATTAGCTGTTTCATTAGCTGAGAACAGTGGCGTTAACGACGTTAATAATGATATTAACGCAGCTACGGCTATTAACGGAGGATCTTCAAGCGTTCAAGGTGAGGAACCAGAAGATTATTCACATAGTGATAATGGAAAACAGTTAGCTAAAGATTTAAGTCTTAATTTTATTAAACCTAAGAAACAATAAGTATGGCAGACGAAAAAAAATCAGAAGAAAAGGAAGTGATGGTTGAAGTTTCTAAGAATCAGTTAGACGAACTTCTTAAGCGAGTATCTTCAATTGAAGAGAACGCAGGTAATGATGGGATCACAAAACCACTTTCATTAGAAGATGTAGTAAAAGAAAGAACTATTAGATTATTTGAAATTGATAATAAGATCGTAACTGGATTAAAGAAAGATAAATATGAAAAGGTTATTTTCGAGAATTTAAAAAACGAAAAAGGAGAAAAAGACATGACTGTAACTGTAGAGTTATTAGGTGAAGATGGGAAAAAAGAAGAAAAGAAGATGTTCTATTTAATGGATTTATTACACGAAGCTCATGAAATTACTGTACCAGTAATTGACACACGATCAGAGAAGGTAGTTAAAAAACATGGAACAGTAGAACGTACAAGTGTTCCAGACGGAGGTTGGACATCTAAAGGATCAGGAGTTCAAGTTTATCTTGAAGATGTTTCATGGAAGCTATTTTCTACAGTAACACTACCAGATGGCCGTGAAATAGAAGTTAGTAACGAATTCATTAACATGAGATAATATGGGAAAATCAACATACAATAAAGTACAAAAAGGAGTTGAAAAGCAAGAAAGAGACCTCACAAAAGAAAGGAACGATAGATGTATTCCAGCTGCTCATGAATTACTGTCATTAGTGGCTAATTATAAGGAAGGAGTTTTACTATCAGAAGATCCTTTAACCTCTCGTAATTCATACAGAGGCTTAGAAGATTCTGTTCTTGAGATGTTAAGAACTAAAGATATACCAGTTAATGATTTCGCTTACCTGATTAAACTAGCTCTTACGCCAATGGATCAATTAACAGCTGGCATAGGAAATAGAATCAAGGACGACTCTGATGATAAATTCATACCTGTAGTGCGTAAGGTTTCTGAACTTATAGCTGCACATAATGAAATCATACTTCTAAACGATGATTCTAAGGAATTCAAGCAATCATATAAAGCATTAGAAAAAGATATTGTAGACTTATTAATGAAAGAAAATATACCGTTAGTAGCATGGTCATATATAACGGAAACAGCATTAATACCTATAAGACATCTATCTACATTCATAACTGACACGTTACTTAAGGCTGAAAACGCTGCATCTTCATCGTTATGGGGTAAGCGTAGTGATGAATTAACTATAAAAGATATAGAAGAAGTTTTAAAGAAAATTTCCAAAGATAAGTAAAGTGTGGTATAATAGATATACAAAGAAATTTTAAGTAGGAACCTCATACTCCGGGGTGCTAAGGAAATCGACCTTCTTGGCACTCCTCGTATGCGGTTGGCCCCTCCGGTATGGGGTGAATTACAAAAGGCTACGTAATCGTGGCAAAATACATGCGCTTGCTTAATGCGGCAACTTAAGCACCGAGACATAATTGTCTTTGGTTTTTTTATTTTATTCATTTAACTATACGAATATGGCTTTTCGGCAAAACACAGGTAGAGCATACACAGTATTTCTTCCTAAAGCTGCTTCAACTGTATTTACAATTGGAGATCTAGTATACGCAAACGGTACTGGTGAAATCATCCCAGCTGATGCAACTTCTGGTCACCACCTTGGTGTTATTCAGAAATCTGTAGCTGCTACAGACGATGACTACGCTTCTACAACAGCTGTTCCAGTTTTATTTCCATGTGATGCAACTACATGGCTAGTTAGCGTTGGAACAGGAACTGCGGACTCAGACGATATTGGTAACTTTATCGATCTTGCAGACGCTGCAAATGTAGATGTTACAGCTTCAGCTAAAGACGCAGTATTAGTTACTGGAGTTATCTCTGGTACAGAAGTAGAGGTTATTATCAATAACATGGCTTCTCACGATACTACTGCAACTACATAAATCTAATTAACATAAAGTAATAATATGGCACAACAGGCAACAACACTGTTAAACACAGTGACGCTTCCAGAATTTACTGACTTGGTGAGACGAGAATGGCTTGAAACACCAAATCTAGTACCATACAACGCTTCAAAGATTTTTATTGAAGAAAATCTTGCAGCGCATACTGGTGATTCTAAGCGATACAACGAGGTAGATGTTGAAACTTTCGGAAAAGAAATGAAAGAAGGTGAAGACGCTTCTAAGACTCGTGCAGGTGTTGGTTATGAGAAAGACATGAATGCTAAGAGAATTGCTCGAGAAATCGAGATCACTTGGAACATGAGACGATATAACCGATACACACAAGTTGGTTCTAAGCTAATTTCATTAGCAACATTTGGACCACAAAGAAAAGAACTTGATCTTACTCATAGACTTTCATTTGCTGGATCAACAGCTTACACAGACATGGATGGTAATTCAGTAGATATTTCTACAGGAGATTCACTAGCTTTAGTTAGTGCTTCTCATACAGTACCATTCGCATCTACTACTTATTCTAACTTAGTAGCAGGTGCACCAGTATTCTCTCAGTCTTCACTAGAAGCTGCTGAGTTACTTGCAAAGAACAACATTCTTTCACTATTTGGTGAAAAACGAATCATGAACTTCAATGCAATTATCACTGGTAAAGACCCTAACACTTGTCGAGCAGTTAAACAATTACTAAACTCTACAGCTGACGTAACTGCTGTACAAGCTGGTGTTGTTAATGTTTATGCAGGTGAATATGTTCACATCGAACTTGATTATCTTGACACAACAGCAACTGGAGCAAACGACTCTACAAAGAGACGATATTGGTTCATTGCAGCTATTGGACAAGGTCTACAAGGACTTCAAGCGTACTGTGGAATCTTTGAGCCTAATAACTTAAAGACTCCAGCACCAGGGAACAATGGTGATGATGTACATAATGATAATTGGACTTACGGAACTCGTATGTCATACGGTATCGTTATTCCAAACCCTCGTGGAATTATCGGAAGTTTGGTAAGCTCGTAGAATTTAGCTAAAATCAGTACAACAACTTAGGTAGTAGCTCTCGTAAGTAGAGGGGATTGTTAGGCAGTCTCCTCTAGCCTATAACTTAATTAGCCTAACTAATTATTGCATGGATAAAATATGTCCAACTTGTTTATGCACATTTCACGTAAAACCATCTCACTTCTCATGGAGAATATCTTGCTCTTATAAATGCTGTGCAGCTATAAGAAGTAAAAAAATGCGAGGTAATAAAAACCCCGCTAAAAGACATGATGTGAGAAAAAAGATAAGTGAAAATCGTAAAAAATCTTTTACTCAAGAAGAGAAAGATGCTATTAGCAAAAGAATGAAAGGTGTACCAAAAACCAAAAGATGTAAGGATAGAATTTCAAAAACAAAAACTGGAGTTCCTAATTACTCATCAAGAGGTGAGAAATGTATACTTTGGAAGGGTGGAGTTTCAAAAGAAAATAAAAAAGAAAGGAACAGTATAAAATACTCAACATGGAGGCGTCAAGTCTTCGAGAGGGATGATTATACATGTAGAAAATGCGGGGACAGAGGCTATAGACTTCACGCTCATCATATTAAAAACTTTTCATCAAACCCAAATTCAAGATATTTACTTATCAATGGCATTACATTTTGCAGAGAATGTCATCGTGAGTTTCATAAACAGTACGGTGTAACTAATAACACCTTAAAACAAATAAAACAATACTTAAAATAAACCGAGGTAAGCTATGTCTAAAAGGACGGAGGTGGGCTTACGTAGGATAACAACAAAAATATGGCATTTCCATTAAAACAAAAAACATTGAAGTATACTATTACTTCATCTGACATTACTACATCAGCTCAGGATTTAATCATCCCAGTAATTGACGAATTTATCGTTAAAGATGTAATTATTAAGTCAGACGCAACCGGACTTGCTGGTGGTACAAACTTTGTACTTTCAGTAGACAATGCTAAAGGTGGTTTAACTCTGTTAGAAACAGCTGTTTCTGGATTAGGAGCTAACGCAACTATCGACTTAGCAAACGCATCAGTATCTGGACTACAGACAGTATTAGAAAGTGGTAAAAAAATTACATTTGCTAATACAGTAGCTGTTGGGACTGGAGCTGGTACTATAGATGTATACATTGTTCTTGAACAAGTTACATCTGGAGCAGTAGCTACTCAATAATAACCAACAAATATGGCAAAAGAAAAAGAAGTAAAAAAGAAAGCTACTGTTGTTGAAAAAAAGAAGGTGGCTAAAAAAGTAGAAAAAGTATTTGGACAAAAAATCCTTTCTGAGACAGTTGTTTCAGTAAACGGAAAAGATTATAGAGAGGTAACTCTTAGTGATGGTTCAAAATCTTTAATATAAACTTTATTTAGAGAAGGTTGGGGAGCGAAAGCTAACCCTCTCTATAATAAAGTTTACTAATTTATAAGTAAACAAAAACATGAATTTATTAAAATGGATTGAACAAGCATCTCCATTTAGAGGGATGCCAGTTGATGATAAGAACGCATCTTCATCAATTCAAACAATCACAGGAGAAGTAGTTCAACTTTATTACTATGCAGCAGGTGTTCGTACGGCTGACGCTGGCGAGGCTATAGGAACTTTAACAGTAGGTCAATTAACATTCGACAATATTAAAAACCAAGGTGGGTATATGGAAGCAACTCCAGAAGATACATCACTTGGGTTCACATCAACAGCATTAACGACTGAGGTAGTATTTTACCCACCACAATGGGAATATACTGATGAGTTTTCAGAAGAAGATAGATTAACAGCTATTGGAGCAACGCTTTCCGATGGTGAGTTTATGGTTGATTATTCTAGCGGTACAATTTATGCAAAAAAAGCCTCAACTACATTCACACTTACAGCAACTACATTTAAGATTAAATCTCAACAAGTAGGTTCAGGGGGTGGTGTGACTGGTAATGTTAATTTAGATGAAGTAGGTGGTATAGCTACAGCAGTGGATAGTGGTGTTGCTAACACAGGAACGCAACGTGTAACTATCGCTACTGATGATGTTGTTACAGTATCCGTAGGTGCAGCAGGAACACCAGAAGCACAAGGAATTGATGCTACAGGACAAGATGCTTATGCAACAGTAATCACACCAACAGCAGATGCGAAACACATGATGGTAACAAACGAAGGTGCAGAAGGAGCTATTATATCTATTGATGCAGGGGTTACAGATCAATTCACAGTAATCGGTGGAGCTATTATTACATTTGATGATGTCGACATTAGTAGTGCAGTAGCAATCCAAGCAAAAAATCAAAATGCAGGTAGTAACTATGCTGATCTTGCTATTACTATTTGGTAGAATTTAATTAGCTTAACATAAAACAATATGTCAGGAGCAATTATAATCCCACCATTCAAACAGACAGGAACAACTATCGCACCACGTATTGATGGCCAAGATTTTATTTTAACTGATACATCTGGTAATAATCATTTCGTATTAAGTAAAGCGTTTACGCCAAGCAATTCACCAGGTGCAATTGATGGTTTTGGAATTGTCGACAGTGCTAATTTTGGAACAGTATTCTTTGGAGGAGTTGATGTGGGAGGTGGTGCAATTCTTGATCTAGTACATGTGATGGTAGGAACTACTTCAGTCGGAGGTCAAGTAGGGTTAGGAAATAATGCTGGAGAAGATATTGCAACGTTTAACAGCGGGTTAGGAATAACATTAGGAGATTCAACTTCAGATACTGCAACTGGACTTTTCTATAGAATATTAGATGGAGCTGGAGGAACAAGATTTGCATTAGAGGGTGCAACAGGAAACATAACACAAGTTGGAACTGTTAACATTGGAGCAACAATAGCCATTACAGGAATGATTGATGACGATACAATGGCTACAGCAAGCGCTACAACAGTAGCAACGTCTGAAAGCATTAAGGATTACGTAGATAATAATTCAGGAGGAACACTCGATCAGGCTTATGATTTTGGTGGAGCAGGTGCGGGTAGAACAATAACGATAGACTCAGGAGAATTTCAATTAAACGCATCAGCAGCTACAGAGGCGTTTTTAGTAAGAGATACAACGGGTGCGGTTAACGCTTTTCAAGTTAGAGGTAATGGTCATATATATGTCAACTATCAAGGAGGTGCAAACGAAGTATTACAACTTAATAATGCTGGAGCTAATAACTTACCACACATACTATTAACAGGAACAAGTGTAGCACCAACAACACCACCTTCTGGTTCATTTTGGTTCAATAGTACTAGCGATAGATTAGGGGTGGAAACTGGATCAGGATCAGAAGATGTTGCTTATGTTTCAGATATAACACTTGATGACGCTTATAACGGAGGTTCAACTATCACAGCTGATGCTGGAGCAGTTACATTTACAGTTCCAAACGCTTCAAACAACCAAGCGATAGTAATCAATCAAAATGATTCAACTAACAATCCAGATGCGTTTCTTATTAACAATGCAGGTACAGGTAATGATATTGTAGGTTCAAACTTTCAGGTGAGTAAGGCAGGTGAAGTTGATGGTAGTGGTTTTGCAGTTGCTGGTACGCCAGGACTTACAAACACTTATACATTTGGAGGTGGAGGAACTGGAGATATAGCTTCTATGACTTTTGATGGAGGTATCTTAACAGGAGTAACGCTAGTTCCATAAATAAAAATAATTAAAACAATATGTCAGGAGCAATAATAATCCCAGAATTCCGATATGACGGTACAAGTATAGTACCTCGTGTTAGTGGTAGGAGTTTAGAAATGGGAGACATAAATGCAGCGGCAACGTCTGCAAATACAATAGGAACAGCAGGACAGACTACGTTTCTAGGTGATGGATCTTCTTTAACAGGAGTGAGTCCTAGCATTGGAGATACGATAACAGGATCAGCAGATCAACGAGTATTATTCACAAACGGAACTACTTTAGCACAGGACGCTTTATTCTTATATGATGATAGTGCTAACACATTAAGAGTTGGAACCTCAGGGACTGTAAATAATAATAATTCAATCTTATCTAAAGTACTTGCAGCTGAGGGTGTTGTATCTACTATTCAACTAGGGTCAACAACTATTCAATATGAAGTGGCTAATGAGAGAGGTATTGTAGAGATGTTCAAGAGTTCAGGTGTTGGTAATACATACCCTGATTTCCAGATGCTATTAACTGAGGCTAGTGGGGTGACAAGTCAAATTCCATTTAACGTAGAACAAACTGCTAGCCTAATTGTTCTTAATGAGTTTGATGGATCTAATGTAATGGACGTTCAGATCCAGAATGGCGCAGGTACCTCAATAGTACACGTAGATTCAGCTAATCTAAACGTAGGTGTAGGAACAACTACACCAGATGCATCTGCTAAATTAGATGTAGTTTCTACTACGCAAGGTTCGCGACCTGCAGGGACAATGACTGCGGCACAAGCATCAGCAATAGCGTCGCCAGTAGATGGGTTGATGGTTAGAGTGTCTGACAGAGGTGGTAAGTTGTTCGTATATGATGGAACTAACTCACAGTTCGAGTCAGTAGAAACTATCACTCTTTGCTTCTCTGAAAACGGAGCAGAGGATGGTTCGCAATTAAGATATGGGTTTGCAGCTAATGCAGCTATTGGTTATATCGCCCCTTATGCTGGAACTATTAAAGAGGTAACAGCATTAGGAACGGGTGGGAATGCAACAAAGCAATTCGACATAGAGATTAATGAAGTTCTTGATACTAGTTTTAATCTTGTAGCGTCTGAATATGTTAATACTAACCAAAACGTAACATTCGCATCATCTGATAAGTTAGGAGTATTCTGTAGTGCGGTTGGTGGTTCGGTTACTAACCCAACAGTCACACTTCATGTTAAGTGGATAATATAAACTAATAAAGAACTATGGATATAAAATTAAAAAACACAACAGGCTCAGACATTGAATTAGATGACTTAGGTCAAGTTATTTTAGCTAGTTCTGAGTTAGATGTTACTGATTCATATTCTCCTTATGAACTTTCTGTAAGTACAGATTTAGCAACAGCCATGGCTTCTGGAGACATCTTGATGAATGATGGAGAGAACCCAGGCAACTTTGACCTTGCATCTCACTATGGGAGTTTCTCATTTAGTATTAGTGGAAATTTAAAGGACGAAGATGAAATTGATGGGTTCAGGGTAATGACAGCTAAAGGAGAGATTGTTCGTGTTATTGTTTCTCTTAATGAAAGAGGTCAGACTAATGACTCTCCAACAATCTTTGACATTCATAAGGCTACTCCAGGAGTAGATTTATCAACACAGATTAACGATACAGCATTCTCAACTATTTATACTACATCAACTAATCGACCTGAATTAACTGGGGATAATGCTAATAAATCAGATAATTGTATTGTTGAAGCAGCTTTACCTGATGACGCAAGCTTTGACTTCGGAGATATGTTTAAGTTGGAGATTGTTCAGCATGCAAAGAAGTCTGAAGATGCTAACGTAACAATAATTTATAAACTAACATAAAATCATGGCTACAATATTAGGAGATTTCATCTATTTACCAGCTGTAACTGGGGTTACAGACCTTGATATGGAACAGCCACTGTCAGTGGTTAAAATGGTTCTTGTTGGCAATGCTACTGTAAATGCAGTAAACATGGATCCATTAACCGATATGTCTTTCGTAATCATGGAGGTTCAGCAAGATGCTACTGGAAGTAGATTAGTTACATGGGGGGCAGAATTCTTATTTGAAGGAGGAACAGCGCCTACATTATCAACAGGACCTGGTGCAATCGATACATTTACATTTCTTCAAACAGGAGGAACGCTTAAATGTCTTGGGTGCTCATTAAACTTAGGTTAATACAATCCCTTGTTGTCTTTATATGGTATCTAATAATGGATACCATTAGAGATAACAAGGAGAGAGATGTGTCAATTACGGGATCAAATACTCAGTTCTATTGTGATAAGAAAGGTAAACCAATCTATTATGGCGGTTGTAAGTATCTTAATCCTGTCGTTTGCGATACTTTTCGTAGATGTGGAATTAAGTCTATTAGGGAGCGGATAAATGAAGAAAGAAACATTGACTTGGCAATCGGCAATGAAAACACGACTACACAACTTGGGTGTAATAACGATAGTTGTGTGTGCAGTCGCGGGAATGGTACTATTTGTATCAATTGAATGGATTGCGAAGAAGCTAAACCAAGAACCAGATACCGTAAGGAGGTGATCAATTAACAGTTTCGGGGAACTGTAAAATCCCCGACCAATTTTAATTAACAGAATTATGGAATTAGAACCCAGAATGAAACAATTAGAAACACAAATGGTTAAATTAGAAAAAGACGTAGAATATCTAGGTAAAGAGATGGGGGAAATGAAAGTAGAGATTCATGACATTTCTAATAAAACAGATAAGATACATAAAAGATTAGACGAATGGAAAGAAGATATTCATAAGCACTTCGTACCCAAAGAAGAGTATATATATTTTAGAAACATTGTGATGGGTACAGTTATTGCTGGTACGGTATCAGCAGTATTGATAATAGTAATTCAAAAATTAATTAATTAATCATATAAACATATGGAAAAATTAAAAGAGTTAGTGAAATCAGTGAATGGAAGTAAGAGTTACGCAGTTGGTGTGATCACAGCAGCATACGTACTTTTGCAATCATTTAACGTAATCAACACAACACCAGAGCAAGATGTTGCTGTGTACGCGTTACTAGCGTCTGTATTCGGAATGAGTATCCGTCACGCTATAGCTAAGAAATAATCTAAACACATGAAACAAGACAAAGGACTTTTAATACATAAAGAATATGATGTTCGAGACTGGCGTTTTGGTGGTGTTAGTGGAATTGAACGTACGATATTAAGAGGGGACGGTAACTGGGCAGCTCATAGACCTAAGAAAGAGAATCAGCATTTCACATACTTTGACACAATGGGATGCGTTTCATTCTCAGCGCTTAATTGCCTTGAGTATATGTACGACAACAAGTACCGTGAATCATTAAACTTCTCTGATAGGTTTACAGCTAAGATGAGTGGTACAACAAAAGCAGGTAACTATTTCACACACGTTGGGAAGAGTATTCAAGAGGATGGTTTATTATATGAAGATGAATACGACTTTGACGGAAGTAGAGAAGCTAAACTTGAATGGGATGATTATTATCAAGAGATAGACACCTCATTAAAAGGGACAGCGGCAACAAGGAAAGAGTTTTTTGAGACATTCTATGAATGGGTTAATTTAGATGACCTATACAAAGCATTACAATACTCACCTATACAAATAGGGATTAAATATTGTAGCGTTAGTGAGGCAGTAAATGGTATAATACCAAGAAAGGAAGGTAAGGCTAATCACGCAGTAACGCTTGAATGGATCGATGACGATGGAAACTTCCATATCTTCGATCACTATGCTGGAAACGAAGTCAAGGTATTAGCACCAGACTACAAGATAGACTTCGCAATGGCTCACTATATTAATAAAAAAGTAACAGATAAACCTATGCCTATTATACAAATACCTAACAATACACTTGTTCAGAACGTTGAAGGAGATGGATCAGTTGGAATCGCATTAGACGATAAGATCATGGTAGATGAATTAGATAAGATTACAGCTACATTCATATTAAGAAATGGTGGAGATATTAAAGGTAAGATCCGACCATTAAAGAAAGCTGAATGGGATTCATTTCCAAAGATGAATATTAAAAAAGAATTAATAAGATAACATGCCACTTAAAAAAGGTTCAAGTAAGAGTACTATATCTTCTAATATAAGAAAGATGATGGGTAAAGAAGGTAAATCACAGAAACAAGCAATAGCTATCGCTATGAGCGTAGCTGGTAAAAAAAAGAAAAAGAAAAAGTAGTTATAATAAATAAAAACACACATGGCTTTAACACTTTCAACAATAATCTCAAGAGTAAATAAAAAGATTCAAAACGCACAAGGTAAGCTTGGGGGACAAACTGAGATAATCGCAATTATTAACGAAGCTCAGCGTGATATACAGTCGCGTGTGGATTTTATTTCTGCAAAAAAAGAGGGTACTCCTACGCTTATCATGAATAATATATGGGAGTACCCATTAGATGCTGACGTATCTTACGATAAAATCATTGAAGCCAGATTTGAAGATGAATTTACAGACCTTAACAAAGCTCAATTTCAGAGAAGTCCAGCTAAATTCTTCTTTAACGCATCTAATCCATTTCTATCAAACGGGTATGGAGATAATTACAGAGGTGGTAGTGATGATAGAAACTTAAGAAACCCATTAGGACCTAGCGATTTTGAAAAGATTGCTATTGAATTTGATAATGGTAATCCGTATTTAATGGTTCGCATGATAGAAGGAAAGTCGACAGTAGATATTAATAAATGTAATACTTACGACGGAGACGGAACTTGGGTGATTGGGGGTGACACATCTGAAGTTCGTACTAATAATCAAAATTTCAGATCAGGATCTGGTTCAGTTGAATTCCTTTCAGCTGGTGCAGCTACTGACGTTACAGTAACCAATTCAACAATACTAACTCCATTAGATTTAACAGACTACCTTAATAAGGGAATAGCTACTTTAGAACTGGAAATCCTCTCAACAACAATGCCAGATGATGTAGAGCTTAGATGGGGAAGCGATTCATCTAACTATTACTCTGTAACAGTAACAGCTAGACACAACGGTTTAGCGTTTAAAGAAGGTTGGAATTCATTAGGATTCAACTGGAAGGACGTAACCGTAACAGGAACTCCAGTAATAACAGCTATTGATTACGTTGAAGTTACCATTAATAATACAGCTGCATTAGCCGCAACATATAGATTAGATAATATTGTTATGAGTCTTGGTCGTGACTGCACACTTAAGTATTATTCTGATAATTTAGTAGTAGCTGATGACGGAACAAGGAAAGCTGAATTCACAGTAACTGATGATTCTACAATCCTACAAGAAAAAGAAGTTAATATGCTTGTATGGTCAGCTGCACGAATAGCTAATCAACAACTCCGACAATGGGTTGAAGGTGATAGGTTAGAGTTAGAATTACAGAGGATGGTTCAAGATTATAAAGACGCTCAACCTTCACAAGAAGAACCAAGTTCATTAAGTTATTACATAATATAAAACATGAAAGATAATTTCTTAATAATAAAAGATTTCAAGCACGGATGGCATCAGAACTTAGATGCTTCAAGAATACCTCTTGGTGGTGCTCAAAAATCAGTTAATACAATTTTAACTGATCGTGGTGGTATCTCTCCACGGCCAGGTGAAGTATTACTAGGAGATTCGGACGTAACTCAAACAGGGATTATTTCAATGCACTCATTTAAGAAAACGTATGGTGCTGATATTTTAATAAAAACATTTAGTGATAAGATCGAATACTATAATAACGTAAGCGAGTCATGGTCATTACTTAACGATGGTTATCAGAGCGGAAAAGTATTTGGCTTTAAGGAGCACACAACTGATTCAGAAGCATTGGATTGGTTGTATTTTGGTAATGGTGTTGATAGTTATAGTCGTTGGGGTGGTTATGAAAGCAAGATAACATCTGCTTTAGTTGGTGGTGAAACCACTATCCCAGTAGTAACAACTCTTTTAAATGACACATTCTGGGAAGGCACTGCGTCTTCGGTTACAACAACAACAATCACTGTACCAGCTGGCACATGGGCTACTGATATATGGAATGATTTTTACGTACATATAACGTCTGGTGCGCAAGATACATATATATCAAAGATAAGTGCAACAACAGCAACTCAAATCACTTTCCCTGCGATAGCTGGGTTAAGTGGCACACCTACATTTGAAATACGAAGAGTAGCAGTAGATGATACTGGTACATTAGTTTATGGTACAAGTAAGATTGCATACACAGCAATACCTACGTCTGTAGGGTTTACAGTAGCTAGTGCTGACGCTACCGCTATTGACGCTGGTATAACTCAACAACCAATAGAATACCCAGAAGATCCCCGTGGTAATATTTTAGAAACAAATGTCGCTCAGATGTATGTAGCTGGAGTTAAGAGTTCAAAATCAACTGTATACAGATCATCGTTAAATGACGCTACAGATTTCACATTCAGTTCACCACGTTCTGCGGACGAAGGTGATGTTATTTTCTTTCCTTATGATGGTCACTCTATTACTGACATGAAGAAGCAGGAAGATAGGATTTACGTATTTAAACGTGATTCTATTGAAGCATTAACGTACACACAGGATGCAGCTGATATAGCTCAGATCGACCCTGTTATTCAAGGTGTAAATGTAGGAACAGAAGCTAAGGTATGGAGGCAGGATAATGATATAGCTTATGTAACACCAGATAAAAAGATTACAACAATAGGTCGTGTTTTAGATAAAGATTTCAAACCACAAATAGAAGATATAGGGATTAACATCAGACGTGCATTAGAGGGGTATGAATTTAATGATGTTTACGGAGAGGAGTATAATAAGCGTGCATTTGTATGTGTTAAGTCTGATGACACCGTAACTGAAAACGATATAATGCTAGTCAACAATAAACAGAACAGAAGCTGGGAAGGGTATTGGCAGATAGCAGCTTCGGCGATAGTATCTCATAATTCAAAACTTTATTACGGAGCTTCCTATTCACCAGATGTATTTGAAATGCTTACGGGCATTAATAAGATCAGAGGAGAGGATACATTCCCAGTAGAGATGACGTGGCGTAGTGGGTTTATAAATAAGAAAGGTTCTGGATTCTATCTTAATGAAGTTAGTTCGATAGCAGTGGAGGGGTATATAACAAGCGGATCGACTATTGAAGTAAACTTATATAAAGACTTCGCAACCACACCGTTCCAAGAACTTCGCATAGTAGGAACAGAGACACAGTATCAAGATGGAGTTCCAACATTCTCACTGCTGGGCGGAGATCCTAAAGGATTAGAACCATTAGGAGCGTCTAGCATAATAGGAGATGTTGAACCGGATGGTCGAAGGCATTTCATAATATTCCTAGATTTCCAGATAACACCACTTGAGTACATTGCAGTTGAGGTGGGGTCGAGCGGAAAGAATCAGAACTTCGAAGTAGATGCAATTGGAATAAATGCTACAGACACTGCATTTGAAAATCAAGAAAGAATTAAAAATACTAACTAACAAAAAACAACATGGCTGATACAAAGCGTTATAATAGTGTCCCAGTCCTTACGCTAGCAGACGATCTATCGTCTTCTGGGACAACTATAAAAACAACATCAATGCTTGATTGGGGTGGAGACGCTCTAACGACAGCATCGTTTAACACAGATTATATTCCATTCACAATAATCAACGATAAGAAGACGTTGATTGAGTTTGGTTTAATAACAGCGTCGACTATTGGGGATTTAACTACAACTGGTGCGACAATCTACAAACGTGGATTGAAATACTTTGCTGAAGGAGATACTACTGATGACGATGAGGTTACTGCTAATAAGCTAGCATGGACTCAAGGAGCAAAGGTTCTTATTGGAACAAACCCTCCTCATATGTACGGAACGTTTGCTAATAAATTTAACGAAGAGACTATAGAGGAGATATGGACATTCCTTAATACTACTATACCAACATTGGATAGTTATTTAGCACCTACGCTAGATGAGCAGTTAGCACCAAAGAAGTACGTAGACGACACAGCTGGAGCTGGTGCAGCAGACGCAACAACAACAGTTAAAGGCGTTATTGAGTTAGCTACACAAGCGGAACTTGACGCTGGTACGGACACTGGTGGAACAGGGGCTTCATTAGTAGCAATTCCTTCAAATATTGCTGATTCAATTCAAACATCAACGTTTATTTCAGCTGCTGATGCAGGAGGTACAGATGCATATGCCATTACATTAACACCAGCTATTTCTTCATACACAACTGGGCAGATGTTTATATTCTCTGCTAATACAGTAAATACAGGTGCAGCTACGTTAGATGTTAATTCTGTTGGAGCTGTTACGATTAAGAAGAATCATGACCAAGACTTAGAGGATGGTGACATTGAGTCTGGGTCTTATGTTATTGTTATTTACGACGGGACTAATTTCCAATTACAGTCACAGCAAGCAACAATCCCTACTACAGCGCTATT
>Ga0098057_1000229_pt1 | contig 20731 bp, 31 predicted proteins | sample 18_taG_FD_77072 | JGI IMG/M metagenome (GOLD analysis project Ga0098057, IMG submission 77072) | Marine viral communities from the Subarctic Pacific Ocean - 18_ETSP_OMZAT15316 metaG | ecosystem: Environmental > Aquatic > Marine > Oceanic | place: Pacific Ocean | collected 2015-01-19 | reverse complement strand
GCAGGACAAGTTGAAGCACAACCACATTTATTAAATTAGGAGAATAAAATGGAATTAGGTATATTAAATGAACTTGGATATTTTGAAGTTATAGAAATATCTATTTGGTTAGGTCTAATGTATTTTGGAAAATGTTGGGTAGATAATTATTTCAAAAACAAATCTGAAAAGTGTTGTACAAACAAAGGAAAAGAATGTCCTGGATGGGATGTTGATGCCAGTGAGGACGGGCAGTCTATAATTCCTTGTGAACATGAAGAATGTAAGACAACGAATAAGAAGTGGAGAGTGCATGAGATAGAAGATCAGGAGGATTTATGGTATTAATAAAGAAAGCAATGTCATTTTCAGATGAAAGCACTTACTATTTAACAGTATTTGGATTAGAAATTAGAGAAGGATTCTCAACAATGACACATTGGTTCGATAGTAAGAGTGAGAGAGATTTAGAATATGTTAAACTAAAGGAGAAAGACAGTAAGTTAATATCTAATCTAAAGAAAAGGAGTAAATAATGGTAGATATGTCAGCAGTAGAAGTGTGGTTCTTTGTTTTATGGTCAATAGTATTTTCAGTAACAATCTGGCTAATATTTATGGTATCTAAAGATGCTAACTATAAAATAGGTTATAAAGATGGATATATAGCTGGTTTAAGTGAACAAACTAACTGTATGGTAAGACACATGCACGATATGGTAGACACAGTAGTAAGCGATGGTGTTAACACATTATTAGAAGAAGATAAAGAATGACTCAATTAATCGAGATAACCCAACTTGTTATAATATTAATAGCATCTATTGTATCAATTGGGTTTGTAATTTGGGTAATATATAAAGTATTAAGTAACAAATAACAGGAGCAAACAATGACACAGTTGCATAGTATATTAATATTAATTGTGTTAATTATATGGGAAAGAATCTGCAATTATTTATTAAATACGAAAAAGGAGTTAAAAATGCCAGAATCGGTAGTGATAAGTAAACAAGTAATATTATGGATAGAGCATCTTGCTCTAATATCAACAGGATTTATCATAGGTGCACTCGCATTCTATTTCAGAAGTAGACATTATCTTAAAACAAGGCTATTCACGAAAGATGAAGTCAAATCAATAGTACATATGGCTTTAGGTGAGGAGTTAACAAAGAAATGATTAATACAATACTTATAGTAATAGTCCTCGCTGGATATCTGGCACTGGTAGTATCAGAACACCTCAGGAATAATGATAACAATAAACAAACAGGAGTCAAATAATGACTAAACAACAAGCTGTGATTAATCTGCTAAATAGGAAAATGGAGCTCGGGCAGAAGTATAAATATGATACAATACGCAAATGGAGCAATTCCGAAGGTCATAAAGAAGGTACTCTCACATCAGTATTAACTAAATCAAAGGGTACAGGAGCAGTTACACAAGATGAAAATTATGGATTGAGAGAAAGAGTGCGTTTAATCTCCTTTGAAGAAGTTCGTGAATATGATAAAACTCACTACACCAAGCAAAGTAACACAATTGGAGTCTCTCAAGTACTATGTGATAAGGTCAAAGCTCTTGTTACAACCAAATTCACTGACAATGAAGTGATGAATGTCCTGAAGATCAAAGAAAATGTTCTACAGGATATTAAAAGTTGTAACTATAATGTCAGACAGTTCAATGATATGTATAGGGCAAGAATAGCAATGAAGAAAAAGCTGACAGAGGAACCCAACACTACGGTTCTCTCAACTAATAACGACTTTACTGAATCATTGACAAACCTAAGGAACGCTGTAGATGCAACAATAGTTGCATTTACGGAATATAATGTCTGATAACCTAATGGGTAGCGTTGACATAAAAACACCTAATGATGACACAGATTATACATTGATGTTGAGTGAAGTATCTAAATACTTTAAGGTTAAATATCGACGTATGGTAGGTGAAATGACAAGAAACGACATCAGAAGGTTGTGGCACATATTACACGGGAGAAGCAAGTAATGAAAGAAGCTAGCGTAAAGGATATTAGTAAAGATCAGTTTCTCGCATTCGAAGGTGTAAGGAGATATGGAAGATGGAATATGTTTGATCCAATGGCTAAAAAAGCTAGTGGATTAGACGACAATACATATTTTGGAATAATACTTCATTATACGGAGTTAAAAGAAAAATATGTGAACAGGTTGGATGATGCATGGAAAGAAACTGAAAAAATAATGATAAATCATGAAAAGGAGGAAAAGTAATGGGATTCGATGTTTATGGTTTAAAACCCAACAACGAGCCTAAGCCTGATACGCCTGACTGGTCATCGGAAGATGATAAGACAATTAAAGCGTATTTTGCTTGGCAAGAGAACACCCCAGGCGCATATTTTAGAATGAACATCTGGGGATGGCATCCACTATGGGATTTTGTTCATAATCATTGTCAAGATATATTTGAGATGTGTCTTGATGAATTTGAAGACGATGTAGATACATTAGACAAGATGTATTCAACATGTCATCATAATGATGGATTCATTGTCCCGGCTAATGTAGCGAGAAAGATGGCTCAAAGGCTCTATTATTTAGATAAAATAGGAATAATGGATGAAACTGAAGTCAGTCAGGACATGGAAATAGAAAAAATGACGATGGTAAACTGTAAGGTCTGCGATGGAACTGGTACAAGAAAAGGATGGGAAGGATGGCAAAGTGAAGATACATGGCTAAAAACACATCCATCTCTAGTAACTGAAAACAAGGCTAAAGAAGAGCTTTATAAAATACTTGATAAAGCTGCTGAAGAAGGAATAAAAGGTCTTGGAACAGGTGAAATAAGTTTCAAGTGGGCTAATGAAATGAAGGGCTGTAACATGTGTCATGGAATTGGCAAAGTAAAGCCATTTGAAGCTAATTATAAGATAGAAGCAGAATATATAAGGGAGTTTGCAAAATTCTGTGATAAAAGCGGTGGTTTTCAAATCTGGTAAATAACAGTAATCCGGGTGGCAGGAGGTTATCATTGACCTAACTCCCTTTCCTGTATATCTTAACATCTTATCTCGGTCGGGAAAGCCTGTCACCCATCACTAACAAACAAGAAGGAACATAAAAATGGAAGGAACACAAGTAAGATACCAACAAGGTGATGTTATTCTAACTCTAACAGACAATATACCTAGCAGTCAACATAATATAGTAGATTGTGATAATAAAGTGGTAATTGCGGAAGGAGAAGGCACAGGGCACCATCATAGATTCGAACTAGATAAGTTATCTCCTGAAGTATCTGTGCAAGGATGGAAAAAACGTTGGGATGAGTTTCCTACAATGGTACAGATTACAGGTGGGTCTGCAACTTTATATCACGAAGAGCACAATCCAATTAATTTACCTGGAGGTGTATACCAGATCACATTTGTAAGAGAAATGGATCATATATCACGAAGGGAAAGAAGAGTTGTTGATTAATAAAACCAATAAGGAGTAATACAATGAACAATCTATTACGCTTTTATGATACAGTTATGAAAGAAAAAGTAGGTTATATACATACATATGGTATAAATACTTGTAAACATGCTATATTTATAAAAATGAGCAATAAACAAGTAAATATGTACATAAGTGCGTATGCTAGTACAGATAATAATCCATTAATAAAGTTATATGATAATCATCTTATTATAACTGCTAAAACAGGTGCTTGGCATTATAAGGACTTAGAAAGACATGGATTAATGATGAATATACACTGGAGGTGGGAGAGAAATGGAAATATTGTTACATTCCCAAATGTAGAAACAATACCATTTGTTTATATGAAAGTATCATATAACAGTTCTCTATTAACCAAAATACCTAAAAAGATACAAAAAGCATATGATGACTTGATTGAAACTAATAGGCAAGAAAGAAATGCTGCTAGTCGTAGTAATTATCATAATAAACAAGCTATGATTCGATTAAATGAAGCTGAACAAACAGGTGATTATAATAAATATATGCGAATGGATGATGTATTTAAATTACATAACGTAACAGATAGAAGGAATGTGATAGCTCATTTTGGTATGGACACAATTATCGCTACATTAGACCATAAGCTCGTAGATGTAGACACTGTGGGTAATAACTATTATGAGTTAATCGAAATCGATATACCTGATAACGGAGAATTAACAGGTTATAGAAAAGGCACATATTTAAGAATGGTGAATCCTTCTACAGAAGAAATACACTTTGAAGGTGTTCCTAACTATGAAGTGCCTCCGCCTCCAGGTAATCGTATAGGATGGAGTAACAGAATAGAAGCAAATACCGTTAAGGCTGCTCTTGCTTGGCGCAATGACAATTTAGGTGGAAATTATATACCACCTAGGATACTTACTTAAAATGGAGAATGCAATGGAAGAAATCTATTTAGATAAAGACGTAAAACATGATATGTTAAAAATGATGGATAAGATTGATGATCTTGAACAGAAGATTATAAATGTCAATACGAAACTTAAATGGGTTAGCATGATAGTGAAGAAATTAGAGATGCGTAAAGAAAATGAAAAAAGTAAGTATGGTATATAAATCACATAACATATTAAAATAATCCGTAAATTCTTTTACTCAATAAATAGCTAAAAGGAGAAATCAATGGCTAAATACAATCAAATCGGCAAAGGCGCTGCGTTCACTAGGGAAAAGACTAATGAAAAACAGCCAGACTTTGGCGGCACTGTTAATGTAATGGATAAGGAGTTTCAAATCTCTTTATGGAAGTCACGTACAAAGAAAGGTGATCCATATCTAAGTATCCAATTCTCTGAAAGAATTGAAGATGATAGCGATATGTCTGGTCCCTGGGATAAAGAAGGCAAGAAGGATAGTGATTGATCTGGAGCGTGTATATGCTGAATATATAGACTCTGAACAAGATAAGCGTAGTGAGAAGTATGAAAATAATCAAGGTTGGCTTGGCGCTTCATCTACTGGTTACTGCTTTAAGAAGCAATACTATAAGTTGTCGAATGTAGAAGCTGAGGAACTTGATACACGAGTTTCTCGGCTTTTACGGTTAGGCACGATTGTTCACTCTGATATAGAGAAATCTATAAAAGCATATAATAAGTCGCACAAAACCGAAATAATGACAGAGAAAAGGGTTAAAATACCTAGTTTAAAAGTTATAGGTCATATTGATATACTTGAGCAAGATGGTGATATTAATAGAGTTTATGATTTTAAAACAGTCGCAGGTTATAAATGGCGTATGAAGTTTCGTCGCAAAGATGCAGACCCAAATGCTGACATCAATTATAATTTACAGCTTGGCACGTATGGACTAGCTATAAAAGATAAAGATGCCCCAGTATATAAAACAGAATTGTATCTATGTTGGTATAATAAAGATAATAGTGCAATGAAAAAACCAATAAGGGTCGACAGTGAGTGGATAAATAAAGCCGAGTCATACTGGGAGAATTTATGGCAGTCTATTAATAGATGGTCTGACATTGATCCCGATGATATACAGGTTCCAGACGTGATTGGTTCACCAATGCAACAATGGGAATGTAATTATTGTCAGTATGCTTATAGATGTAATAGTCCATACATAACAAAGAAAAAAATAATAAAGGAGAGAGATAATGTGTCCAGTATTAATACATGACAGAGAATATAAAACTGTTGCTGAAAGACTGCATGAAATGTCAACTGATACCGAAGGTAAATATGATTTAGTTACCGAAGTATTAGGTGAAGCTAATGGTGCAGTTTTAATGAAAGCTACATTAACACTTGACAGAGGTATGTTTGTAGGACATGCATATGAAAGAGAAAATGCAGGTTATATAAATAAAACATCACATGTTGAGAATTGTGAAACATCAGCTATAGGTCGAGCACTAGCAAGTGCAGGCTATGCAGGTAGTGAATTTGCAAGCGCTGATGAAGTGGCAAATGCAATAACACAACAAGGAGAAAAGAAGGAAGTTGTAGAAGACACCACCGACTCATATATAGATGAATCATGGTAGATTCGTACAGTTACAATCAAATAATCTTTGAGGAAGACGGAATCTATAGTGTAGGATTTAATGATGGTCGTGAATTTAGAAGAATAAAATATGTCGGAACAAAACTACTGAATGGGAAGTCAATGTTATGCTTCAAGACCGAAGAATCATTAGACTTATCAGTTAATCCTAGCTATGTTTCCTTTTATATAAAACAAGCTAACACAAATAAAAAGGAGTAACCTATATGGGTGTACTAACAGCAAACGACCTTGAATCACTGCAAAAGGCAGGTATTGTCAATGACAAAACTGCCAAAGGCATAAAAGATAAAGGTCTAGCAAGTAATGCTCGTCGAGCTACTAAACGGTTCATGAAAACAAAAAATGGCAAATGGGTATCACCAACTCTATATTTTAGAGGTGGGACAGATACTGAGCCATCAGCTAAAATGAACGAGTTTAAACAGAAGTTTAATGAGCTCGTTAAGGAATATACTACTACCAATACAGGTAAGTAGTTAACATATATAGATGCAGGCTATTAAAAGCGATGCTAATAGGCTTTCAGTAGAAAGTGATTGGACTGGCATACGGTGGTTCGCTACCTTTAGCCTGTATTTATATAAAAAAGGGATAATGATAATGATATTAAAGATGAGAGAGTATATATTAAGTATTCCAAGCAGTGCCCATAGTGATATCAATTATGTTAGTTTAACTGCATATAACATATCAGATGCAATAGATAAATTTAGTAAAGAATATCCAGTACTATCAAGAAAGTATGTATTAGATAATATAGAAGACTTAACAGAGATTAAAGAAAATCAGGACATTTCAGTAAACTATGACGAAATCTTCTAAAAAAGAAAAATTATATTCTATAGAAGACGATATAGAAAACTATTTAGAACTTAGAAATGGTTGGTGGTACTACTGTGGTTTACGTGGAAGTGTGCCGTCACACCATAACAGGAATAGAATACATGCACAAAAAGCAAAAGCTGATCCTAAATTATGTCCTAAATGTAACTATGTATGGGCAAGAGAATACTGTAGTACTACTAAAACAATTAACTCAATATTACTAGCTGATTTTCCAAAGTACAAATTAACTAAAAGAGTGTGTATATTCTGTAAACAAGACAAAGTATCGAATAGATAAAGAAAGTCGATTCTATATACCAAATATCAACAAATAGAGGTATTACAAATAATGAACGATGTACAAACATTACTAAATTTAATAAACAGCTTAAAAGATGTTGGAATTAATACATATGAGTTCATAATAATGATAATATTTATTATATCTAAATATTCTTTTTATGGACTTGTAGTTTATTTATTGTATTCATATTCAAGGAGAGAGAAATAAAATGAAAAAGGAACTAACACTTGTAGAAGAAACAACTGTAAACAGATATAAAACAGCATTAGAACAATGTTGGGAAATAGCAACTGATAATTTAATAACAGGAGATAATAAAGCAAAGATGATAAGAGATGTAAGTAGAGCTACTCTTGATGGAGAACCTACAACTGCCGATGAATACAATGAAGAGTGGTTAGAAACTAACATGGAAATTAATGATGATTTAATTGAAGATTTAGCAAGAACTCTTGAATTAGTGACAAATAAATGCAACTGTAATGATGGGCTTGCAGAGAAAGTAGGTTTGGATTGGTGGTATATTCACAAACTAAACAGAAGAGTTCAAAAATCTTTATATAATAAAGAATAACTGTTATGTACAGTGTTGAAGGAACGATAAAATTAAAAATCAGTAGGAGAGAATTTGAATTATTATTAAATTCTGTACAGCTGACAATATCGGAACTTAAGAATAGAAGCGATAACTTAGATTTATATAAAAAGTTGCTAGGGGACCTAATATATGTCGAAAAGCAGTGGAAAGAAAAAGAAGAAGAATACTATAAAAATCAAGAAACTAAAACCAGGGGATAAATTTGAACTATCTTTCACAAATGGGCTTAAAGGCGTTGTATTACATATTTCTGACATGGAGACAAGTGTGTATTGGTATTCTATACCTGATCACTGGTTTAAAAAGAATTATAATGAAGAAACGTTAATAGATGAAAATGGAAATTATTATGAAGGTCTCGATATATATTTTTATAAAAAAAAGACACCAATATCATCTGAAACCACAGTAACGAAAATAACAAATAACGGGACTACATAAATTTAACAATGCCAAATAAAAAAGCAAAAGATCGGAAGCGTAAAAAGCGTAAATTAAACGAATGGCTAAAACGCAACGGCAGAACAGCTAACCAAATTAAAAAAAGGAGATCAAAAGATGCAACAGGAAATAAAGGCTTCAACATTTGAAGTGGCTGAAGTTCCAATCAAATACGAAGGACTTGTAAACCCAGAAGACTACAAGTTCGTAGTTAACACGAAAACTTGTGAAATAATAAGCTGTATGACTAAAGATTACAGACTTGTTAGTAATCAAGAAGTAATAGACAAATCCCTTCCACATATTGAAAAAAGAGGTGGTGTACTTACTGAATGTATGATGTTTGGCAATGGAGCTAGAACATCTTGGACATTTCAGTTCAAAGATCATCCCGTAACAATACAGAACGATATACTGTATCCACAGCTGAACATAAGAAATAGTTATGACGGTTCAGCAATGGTTTCAGTACTTGGTGGTGTATACAGATTAGTATGTTCTAATGGAGCAATTATCGGTAAGATATTTGAATCACATTCCGAAAGACATACAATATGGAATACCAACTTAGGCAATGGTCTTATTGGTGACATGGTTGAGAAAACTATAGACAGTATGGAAAATGTATTTACTAAAGAATTTCCAGTATTGTTCAATACCATGATAAAGGATAAGGATATAGTAAAAGTCATAGAAAAACTGCCTTCTAAATATAATGAAGATGCAGTGAACTATGTACTTGCCCACAAACCAAAGACATACTGGGACTTATTCAATGTTTGCACATGGATACTTACTCATCGTGCAAATAGGGGACATGAAACAACTCATAAGTTAGAAACGGAAATATACCATTTTATTCGTAAAATGGTTCCTAACATAACTGAGGCATAATCATGACTCACATAGGGTTTGAACGGTGCCCTGTGGTAATACCTTACTATGGGGGGAAATGGGAACTTTCCAAACAGCTAGTGCCCATGATTCCTCCTCATAGTAGGTATATAGAAATGTTTGCAGGTGGTCTTAGTATGTACTTTAGAAAGCAAAAAGCAGACATAAGTATCGTGAATGATCTTGATAATGATATAGTAAATTTGTATATTTCAGTACTCGAAAGGTTCGATAAATTTAGCAAATATATTTATTTGCTACCTCGTTCACGAAAGCTGTTTGAAGACTTCAGAAAGGAAGTAATGACAACAAAATCTGATATACAGATGCCTGATCCACGCAGAGCAGCTATATATTATTATGTCATTAAAAACTCTTTCAATAAGAATCCATACAATCCATTTACAAAGAGTGAAAAGCGTGGAATATGGACATCTGAACTTGTTGAAGAGGTTAGATGGTCAAAGAAACAGCTGGATGGTGTTATAGTAGAAAATTTAGACTTTAAAGAACTTGTAAATCGATACGAACCAAGAACAGATGATTTTTGGTATATGGACCCACCGTATGTAGTAGCCGGTGAGAAGAAAGACTACTACTTTCACGACTTCACAATGGATATGCATAACGAATTAGTTGAACTCTGTCATAAAATAGATTTGTGTGATGCAAAATTTATGGTTAGTTACGATGACAGGAATGAAGTTAGGGAGTTATATAATGGATATAAGATAAATGAAATTAAATGCATATACTCTGGATCAGCTGACAAAAAAGAAAGGACAGAACTGGTAATAACAAACTATGAGCCGCCAATATACAAACAAACAACAATCTTCTAACGGAGACATTACACCAATGAGAAATATAGATGGTGTACAACCAAATAACTTCGAGGCTGAACAAGCTGTATTAGGTGCTGTATTACTAGGAGGTACTAATACTTTTGAATTAGCTAATGGATGGATAAAGAATATACAGGCATTCTATCATGGAGATCATAAGACAATATGGAAGTCAATGCAGGTTCTTTATAAGCAGCATGAAGTGTTAGATGCTGTAACTATATCTAATGAGGCTAGAAAGTATTTAGAACCACATGATAATAACAAGCATATGGCTTATTACATCACTGGATTATATGAATCATGCCCATCAGCTAAGACTGTTGAAGAATATGCTAAGATAGTCTGGGAACGGTATATAAAGCGTGAAGCAATAAGATCAGCTAGGTTACTTGCTAGGGCAGCTGAAGATAATACTAAAACAATAACTGAGGTTTTATATAGGCATGAAAGATTTGCAGAAGAATTAAGAAACTTAGAACCTACGACAACTGTTGATGTTGTTAATATAATTGATGATACACTGGATCATATAGAGCGTAAGGATAATATTATACCATTTGGTATTGAATTTTTAGATAGAGCAGCTGGTGGTATGACTAGGCAAGAGCTTACAGTTATCGGAGGTAGACCAGGTCATGGTAAGTCAACACTTATGATTAATATAGTAAGCCATTTAATAGATGGTGGATATAAGGTAATGCTATTTAATCGTGAAATGTCTAATACTGAAATGATGAAGAAGCTCTTATGTATGGAGTCGCAGAAGTTGGACTATGATAAAGTAAGAAGACATGAGCTTGGTAAAGATGATAAGCTCGAACTATTAGATGTAGCTGAAAGAACAAAAGAAAAGTATACTAACTTAATGATGTATGATAGTATAAGGACATTACCTGAGAGTTTACGTGAAGTAAATAGACATAAACCTGATGTTGTCATAGATGATTATATACAGCTTATTGATATGGAAGGAACAGCTGATCAAAGAAGGCTGGAAGTTGAGAAGATAATGTACGAATATAAGTGGTTGTGTAAAAAGATTAATTGCAGTGCTATACTTATTAGTCAGCTAAATAGAGAAATTGAACGCAGAGATGATCCAGTTCCACAGATGTCAGACTTTGCAGAGTCAGGAGCTATAGAACAAACTGCTGAAATGGCAGCTTTTGTATATTATCCATTTAGCACTGACCCTGAGATGTATGATAGGTTTGAATCAAGAATCATAGTTGCTAAATCAAGATATGGTAACATTGGTAGGTTTGTGGTAGGATATGATGGTAACGTATGTAAATTCTTTGAAAGTATAAATGAAGCGAGAAATGGCAGAATTAACTGGTAAATACATGCTACCTGTATTGATTCTAAAGAATAACAATGCTATTACAAAAAAATGCAGAATGTGTGGAAAAGAAATACTTTATAAGAAACAGTACTATTATACTAGTCCATTATCGGGAATTAAGTTAACAGTATGTAAAGACTGTGGAATAAGAGAATACTATGGTAGTAAAGGTAAGTATACTAAAAAGTATAAGAGAGATGTAACTAATAAGAAAGTATTTGGTGTTGATGAAAATGATTAAAGCAGTAATAGGTATAGACCCTGGCAAATCAGGTGGAATAGCTGTATATACTGGTGGAAATACAATAGAAGCACTCCCATGCCCAAGTGATGCTGAAGGTATGGCAAGTTCCGCCAGAGAGATAGTGCATAGTTTTGAAATTGATGGAACACCAGTTAATAATATTTTGGTTGCAATTGAAAATGTACACGCTTTTCCTACTGATACTAGGTCAAGCTCATTTAAATTTGGTACTAATTTTGGTATGTGGTTAGGAATATGTGCGGCTAATAAGTTGAAGATATCTCTTGTACATCCAAGAACATGGATGAATAAGTATCGAGATCATGTAATTTATGGTGAAATACCAAAAGAAAAACTTGAAAGAAAACGACACTTGAAATTTTTAGCCAAATCATATTTTCCAGACGCTAGGGTAACATTAAAAACGGCAGATGCAATATTGATTGCTAAATATAAATTTGAGGAGAGTGGGTAGGTTTGATGATGTGGGAGTTATCCTTTCGCCTATGTCTGGGTTTCCCGCCCCTCTTCTCAATAATAAAAAGGAGATTACTATGAACAATATAAGCGAAGTAAATGTACAGACTATTTATAAGAAGGACTTCTTGATTTTTGGAATGAGGTACTTTACTATTACGTCACAATACACACAGCACATTGTTGATTTTACAATAAAGAATGTTTTTAGATTAAGACTGCAGAATATTCTTGGTATTGTAGCAGATATACAAATTCAACTATTTAAAGTTTTCATAAACATAGGAGCTGGAATCACAAAAGAGGAGGCATAGTTGCCTAAAGCCACACAAACAATTCATGGGATAATAAAATCCCTAAGAAATGTCATTAGCACACTTCAATCTATACTGAATTTGCTAGTTCGTATATCAAAAAATAATAGAGATTAATTACTGCGACCACGTGGACTAGGGAATCCTATCAGTGGGAGTTCGCCACGTTCTTCTGCTTTCTGCAGTTCCAAAATTACGTTTATAATAATTGATATATACACTGGCAATATGAGTCTTGTAATATCATCTAACATATCTATATTATGGTCATCATCATCCCAGTCCATACCTAATACTATGTTTAATGCAATAAGTCTAAAGAATACAGCAGCTATTGGATTTTCCATACTTCTTATAGCTCCAAAACTAGCGCTACCACTCATCATTCTTATACTATAACCTATTCCTGGTAACATCTCTGTAAACGCTGCAAAAATACTTGCTAGAAGCCTTGAAAGCATCTGTCTTAGTGTAGCCCTAGCTTCATGATCGGGTCCAAATTGACCTGGTGAATACTTTTTAGTTTTGTCCCCTTTGCGTACTAACCACCAGTTATTAACAGTCCTCCCAGCCTCTGCCATCAACCTGAGTATTTGATCTCCCTGGCCAGAGCTTCCACGCATAAAGTTAGACATTTTATTAAAATCAAATATCAGTTGTTGTGTTGGATATGCTTTATACTGGAAAATAGTCTTACCTGCTCCACCAAATATTTCTCCTAAATATACCTGACTCATACCAAATTGATGACTGTATACAGCATTTCTTGCTATGTTTACTGCTGTTTCACTTAGAAATTTATCTTCAACCTTAACCATGGCGCCACTATCATCTGGGACTTCCACAATCTCCTTTGTACTACCTAAAGCCCCTATGGTATCAGCAAGCATAAGTGATGTAACAATAGTTATTGATCTGTTTGCCTTTTCTCCACCTGTAAATGTGAAAAATTCTTCCCCTAGTTTACTGTTAAACATGTACGATAGAGTCCATGATACCATTTTCTTTAACTTATTTTCAGAAATTATACCAGCTAAGTTCTTTATTCTAGCCCTAACAAACTTTTCATCCTTAACGCCCTCTGTAGCAAAAAACAAATCCCACCAGTTCTCTGCTAAATATTCTATATCTTTTCTTTCTATCCCTTCTGCCTTATCAGCCTCTCTCATTAAGAACTCATATATTTTTAGAATCTCCTTAGGACCTTTTTTGGTCTTAGCGTTATCAATAAACTTATCACGACCTAGCTTCCATATCTTAATCCACCTGTATACATTCATAGTTGGAATTGATTCTGAGAACCCAAATGTAGCCATACGAAGCAAGGGATGTGATATTACACCTGCGTCTGTCATTGTTACATCCTGACCAGCCATCATAATATCTTGGAACATAGAAACTTGCTGTAAACCACCAGTGTTATTAATAATCGCTTGCCAGTAAGGACTTTTATATTCCTTCCATGCTTTAAACAGTATTGGAAAACCAGCAGTTATAGCATCATTAATAGTTTGAGTTCTATTACCTAATGCAGGTCTTGCTGTTAATAATCTAGCAGTTATTATAGAGTTCATAGTAAGGAACACTTTTTCAGCATCAGCAGCATCCCAGTTTTGTCTAAGACCAGCTGCACCTTTTACTGTATTAACAAAATTTGCTACCTCTTTGTTTCCCCAATTTTTACGCCACCCAGCAAATGTGTCTGGGTCACCTACAGCCATTTTTACACGATTTATAGTATAGTCTAATATATCTGCAAATATAGCTGAATCTTTACTAATTTCTGAAAGTTTCAATGCACCCAATACAAGCTTGTTAACTAAAGCATTACGCTCTATTGTTCTGTATGTTCTTTCCATATAGTCTGAGTACACTCTGTCATCTTTTCTACGTAGAGATTCATCTGTAAATTTTGTTCTATGTTTTGTGTACACAGCTTTTTGTAAAAATATAAGCTTACCTTTATATTCGTCTGTTGAGTCATCAGATAAACCAGCATTTATTTCAGCATACTCTTCCATTTGAGCAATGTCTTCTTTAATCTGATCTCTTTCATCAGAAGTAAGCTCATCCCACATCTGTTCTTTTCGCTCTCTTAAATTAGCTAAAGTAGTATCTATGAACATATCGCTCTCTCTCAGATGAAATATAACAGGACCATAATTTTCACCTATTAGTGTAAAGAAAGAGTTCGAACTATGCATAGTATTATCTTTTGCCATAAGAGACATATCCCTTACACCTGAAAGGTTCATAAGTTGATCTACTGCAACTTTTATACTCTCATCAGACATATCACCACGAGCTTTGAGATTATCTTTTATCTTTCTAAGTACTTTAACAGCTGCTTGCTCTTCAGACTCAAATCTATCTGTTAAATCAATAGCCATCTCTTTATGAACAGTCCTTAGAACAAGAAGCTTATCCCATAATGTATTATATACTAATAATGGGTCAGCTGTTTGAATGGCTGGTTCATCCATTACATATTTGTTTGGCTGTCTCTGCATATACCTGAACCGACGCCATCTTTTATCAGCACTATCTTTTATGAATCTCATCCTTTTTGTTAATACTGGAGTCATATATTCTTTAGATTCTGATTTATAAAAACCTTCTTTTAATGCTTCATTAAATTCAGGTATATTATATCCTGTGTTAATTGTATTTTGTATAGTGCCATCAATGTCCTCGATCTGTATTAAATAAATATGATACTTCTCTTTGTAAGACTCCTCACCTTGCTTGACTGTGACATATGAGTACTTAACACCTTTGTATGTTCTACTCCTTACATCTGGTGAAGGCATATTATTATCACCATATATTTTCATTCTATTCAGTTTGTTAGATACTGCTTTACCGTCAGAGGTCTTCAGCCATTTTTTTCTTTTACTTGGATCGACTGGAACAGACTTAGGTATTATATACCTGACTTGACCATGTACTAAGTCACTTACCAGCTCGTCTCGATACTTTAATTTTATAGATTCTATTAGTTCCCTCCTATCTGGAGACATATTAACATCAGACTTTTTTAGCTTAACTCTTTTCATGTTTGGATCGTCATCATATATACTGTAAATGATCTCTTATCCTCTTTTAATATTGTAATTGCTTTCCTGTCTCTATCATAGAACCCTGTTAACCCATCCATCGATGAATTATTAAGAGTAACAAAACCACCCCTCAACAAAGCATCTATGTTGTTAGTAACACCAATATTAACTGCCTCCATCCTGGTCTTAAACCCAGCATAATCCTGTCTTACTTTATCAGTTAACAGTTCTGATGATCTTACAATATCATCAACAATTCCAAACTTATCAGATTTTGCAGCTACTAATGCAGGAGGCATTATAGCTCTTTCCCATGGTTTTAATCCTTTTTTAGTTCTGTTTATATGTATTATTCTTTCCATGTACAAGTGCACAGACTTAATTCTTCTAACTTGTAATAATGATGTAGGGGAGATTGGGAAACCAAACTTGTGATTCAGCATATTATACCAGCTAGATATTTTTCTACTAGGGTCTAAGTAAGCCCCGTATGAAAATGCTATCTCACCCATCTCCATAAGAAAGTCAGAAAGCATATCAAATAATTTAGTATGCCACTCGTAGTTAGCATCAGCTTCTCTTATCTCACGCTTAGTGTATGCAACATAAGCATCAACTTTCGTAGGTCTGCCAATAAATTTTGTTAAAGCAAGAGTTACTTGATCTTTATAGTCTTTTAACTGTCTCTGTACAGCATTGCTGACAGACTTGTTCATATCGACACATTTTTTACCCATTAGCCGCAGCTCTCTTCATTTTTCTTTCTAGCAAGTTCTAAAGCAGCTCCAAATTTAAACCCTTTATACGTTTCATTTCTAAAATCTTTTCCCTCTTTGTATACAGAGTGGCTTGGTTTGTTCATCATCTTCCACCATGTTTGAGCATACTTTAAAGCTGTTCCTTCATGCATTAGATCAAGAGGTAATAATCTTAATATGTTAACTCTTAAAGCTGGTTTACCATCAGCAGTTCTTGTAGCTGTCCCAGACAGAAAGTAGAGCGTTGCATATATTTGAGCATTCTCACTAAGGCTATTAAACTCTTCTATATGTTTGTCTACTAAATCGTGTAACATATCATTATACTCTGGTTTTGGTTGTATAAATTTACCTGCCCTAGTGCTCTTCATATCTTTAAATATATCTCTATATTCTGGGTCTACCTTCTTTATAAACTTAACAGCTTCAGCCATGTCACTTTTTGTAACACCTTTTTCAACAACAGTGTTATCCCAATTTTGCTCAAGCTCTTTCATAGCCATTACATGAGCTGTTGCCATGGACCCTTCTGTAAATACTCCTATAGTCCCACTCCAATCTCGTGTATATAACATGTTATCGTCAGATGGCGTTGGTCTATTTACCATGTCATGGTTTTTCTTAGCTAATAGCCTTAGTAATGATTCTACAGGCGTTTCTCTGCCTGTCTCAATACTTACACTCTCAACATGAAATCCTTTATAGTACCACTTGTTAGCAAGCTTTTTAGCGTTATTTATTCTATATACTAAATCAGCACTCTGTTTAGACTTACTCATATTCAGGAAATTATCTAACGCTTTACTATCAATTATATTTTCCGCCATTGTGAGACTTCCTTCACTACCAATACCTCTTCTCATAGGACTGTAATTAAATATCCGCCGTAACTCTGATAGCACATGTCTAACACCTGTAATATTTTTTATCCTACTCCCATCTGTATTTCTCCACATCAGGTCAGTTATAAATTTAAAATCGTACCCTATTTTAGCAAGCATTCCTAATTTAGTATCATCAACTGCAAACTGTTGAAATGTAGACATCTGATGCTCATGTGTAGTTTTTAAGTATAGCGACTTCTGCTCAGCTAGGTCATCTAAAGCAATTTCTTTACCATTAGCTGTTACTATCTTATCTTCCTGCTTAATTAATAGATTATACAACTCACCATCATTCTCCATTAAAGCTTCTTTATCAAGTCTAGCATAACCCATTATAACTTCTTCTGACGGCTGTCGAGCTTCTATAGTCCACCCTTTTTTATTTCTATTTGGATTACGTATCTTAACTTTCAGTTCTTTAAATGCAAGTAAGTTGCCAATAGTCTTAGAGTTAGTTACAATACCTTGTGACCCAGATGCAACTGTTGTCTCTGTTGCAGCTTCAATAAAGTGTTTATAATTTATCATTGAAGTTTGTTTTTTATCAGTTAAGAACGCTTGTGTATATACAATCTTCTTTCTGCTTTTTAACTCTGTTGATTCATGCCATGCTACTAGTACGTTAGTTAAATCTTTATCTTTAAAGTGTGTGACACCTGCCATGTCACCATCACTGTCAGATTGTAATGTAGCTAAATCTTGATCTGTCATGAATATAGCTTCACCATGTTCACCTAATACTAACTGAGACATCTTGCGCATTAATACAACGGATGGACCAGTAACTGGTTGTCTATGTATTTTAACCCATAATGGATTTCTATCTTTATTAGCTTCTAGCCACCTATTTAATTCATCAATACGATCTTCAAGTGGCTTTGCATCAAACTCCATCATGGCTTGTACTGCACCTTCTCTATCAAGAGTAGCCATCATTGAAATAAATGCCATACCTTCAGATTCATATTTATCTTTTACTATATCATAGTAAGTGGTATTTCTGGCTGATACAGATACTTCACCTTGCTCAATATTTAAATGAGCTTTAGGCTTAACAAAGAGTGATGTACCCATTCCTTTCTCTCTTACTTTGTACATCCCATTGTTTATCATCTTATTATTTAAGTAAGATGATATAAGTTTTGTTATATGAGGTATGTGTATCCCTTCACCATTCTCACCAATCATACTTATCCATCGTTGTAAGTCAGTTGGTAATTGACCAGTATTTAAGTCCCTATATAATTCATCTCTAAGTTTTTCTGCATCCACATGAAAGTCATACAAATCATCTAACCAAGAATTACCAACAGTTTCATAGTATGTTTTAACACTACTTATAAACATATCAAATTTTTCACTGCCAATAAAGTTCTTGTCTAGTGCTAACTCAGCTTCAGCCACTGGGTAAGCTACATCTGTTTTAGATTGCTCAGGTGCTACGAATAATACTTTAAAATTCTTTGATGTTAATGTATGAAGCTTATAAAAACCATCTTCTTCAGTTAGCCCACCATTCTCAACATCTCTATCATATTTACCAGCAATCATCTTAGCTTCTTCATCAGAGCCTATATGTTCAAATCTTTCTCCTTCTGGTGTAACAAAGTATGTTCTACCTGTTCTACTATCAAGCTTAACTTCAGCTATAACTTTACCGTCTTTAATAAACTGTACACCGGGTGCAATAGGTGGCATTTGCATCATTTTTAATGATAAATAGTCAACTAAGTTTTCACTTAAATCATTTATATATGTTTTAGCTTCATATAGATCACCTAGATAACCAATGTTATTCTCAAGGTCACGGAACCACTCACCACTTGACATAAAATGACCGTCAAAAGCATAAACACCAGCATGTGGAAATAGGTCTACATTCTTACCATTAACTTTCATTTTAACTTCTTTAGAATCTATTAACATCATCCTGCTATCTTTTATACCTAGAGGATTAGTGCCTTCAGAGAATGGACCTCGCAACCTATTAAAATGTTCCCTTATATTTACAGGCTTGCCTTTTCTAAGTCTTAGTAGATAGTTACTACCTGTAACACCCTTCCACCATTCATGTTTACCAGCTATTTGTCCATAAATTTGATTGTTAGTACCAAAATGATCATCTGCTACACTTATTGCTTCTAAGCGTTGATCTGGTGTGACAAGTCCTCTATCAACTTCACTTTGTAAGTAAGCTGAAAAACCAGCTGCATTCATATTTCTATGTTCTTTGCTTACAATACCTAAGAATATTACACTATCGTTACCACCTTTAGAGCCAGCAACAAACATTAAATTAGGATCACCTTTATTAGTAAAATCATCAGCAAATATCGTATCCCACTGTCTAATAATATCTCCAGTAATACGAATATTAGATGGAAATAAAAACTCTCTTGGAACATTATATACAACACCTTTTTCCTTAGCTACTCTAGCCCGTTCTTCATCATATTTCTCATTATACATAACCTCTTGAATGTGATCCATTCGTATATGCATTGTGCGTGGACCATTGCGATCTTCAGTAAAGTTTGATATATAGTAACTAGGTCTTTTCTTATTACCATCTGGATTAGTTGATAACTGTTCAGTAAGAGAATAGTTAAATAAGAATGACTCTATATCCCCTCTCTCTCCTCTTGTTATAAATAAATCCATATAAATTCTACCACCAGCTGTTCTTTTTATACTTTCTTCAGTTGATGAATCAAATAAAGCAATTCGTGAGTTAGATTTATTAAAAAACTGTTTCATGTATGCACGTTGCTCACGTGAGTAAGTTTTATTTATATCTACACCAACACCATTTTCATCCAGTAAGTTTACAGCCCACTCTCTTACCTCTGCAAAAAACTGTGTAAATCCAACTTCCTTATTACGATTAGCAATTTCAACCATTTTAGCATGGCTTGCTTTAGATATATGCCTATTAAAAACATCTTGAAAATATGACTGGTAGTTAGCAAGTGACGCAGACCTGTAATCATTAGTATATAAACTACCAATTATCTCATCTTGCTCATCTGGGGTTTCTACGTATCCTTCATCAGTTTCACTAACCTCCTCTGGTTTAACTTCCCGTGAGAAGTCAACTCCATCCTCTCTCTTACCCTCAGATTCATCACCTTCAATAGGCTCTGACGTTGGTTCTTTTTTAGGCTTATATAATCTAGGCTTTCCGACTGCAGGTCTTCTTATATCAAATTCAACACCTATTCTATCAAACATCTCAGTCACTGTTTCATCACTAGTTAGTTTTATACCTAAGAACTTCTTTATAGCATTCCACATTTTTCTAAATAATGATTTTACTTTACCTCTAAATGTTTTCTTCTTCATGTACGAATCAGTAGCTGCTTCAACCATGGCTTCATTAGTAAGAAATTTATCATGCAAGAAATCATAATCCTTTTGACTTAGCACTCTCTCAACGAACCAATGTATTGGCTCATGTACAGCTGTTGTTTCAGTTGCCTTGCCAAGTATAAACTGAACCATACCATCTATATATCTACCTACTGCTTCAGGGCTTTCCTCTATTTCTTTAACAAATGTATCTTGTACATCAGGAGCATGCTTACCCATTATATCAATAAGAGATTTTTGTATTGTTTCTTTATCAGCTATTGGTGTTTTATCGACATAATCTTTACCTATTACATGAAGCCTAGGTTTTTTAGGTGCTACTACAGG
>Ga0098057_1000227_pt1 | contig 20849 bp, 19 predicted proteins | sample 18_taG_FD_77072 | JGI IMG/M metagenome (GOLD analysis project Ga0098057, IMG submission 77072) | Marine viral communities from the Subarctic Pacific Ocean - 18_ETSP_OMZAT15316 metaG | ecosystem: Environmental > Aquatic > Marine > Oceanic | place: Pacific Ocean | collected 2015-01-19 | reverse complement strand
GATTTCGAGGTTGTCTCAACAGAAGAGCAATTAATGGTACCGATTGATCTCCCAGCCAAAGAGGCGAAGGGTTATAACTTTAAAGGATTCATAGATCTCGTAATCAAAACGCCAGACGACAAATATCACATTATTGACTGGAAGACTTGCGGCTGGGGCTGGGATTCTCGAAAGAGGTCTGATCCGATGGTCACATATCAGCTTACGCTATATAAGTACTACTTCGCGAAGAAACACAACATTGACCCCAAAAACATTGAGACACATTTTGCACTTCTGAAACGCACGGCTAAAAAGAACAACGTTGAAATGTTTCGAGTAACGAGTGGTTCAAGAAAAACAGAAAATGCGCTTAACTTGTTATTAAAAGCAGTATATAATATATCCAACAAGCGGTTTTTTAAAAATCGTCTTGCATGCGATAAATGCGAATTTAAAAATACAATACATTGCACGAGGTAAAATGAAGAAAAGAAAGATCGTTACTATTTCCGATCACCCGATGGCCCCCTCGGGTGTGGGAACTCAAACAAAATATTTTATTGAGGGCCTACTAAAGACAGGGAGATATCAGGTTCTTAGTCTTGGCGGCGCTATTCAGCATGAAAATAATCAGCCGTCTAAAACCGAGGAATGGGGAGATGACTGGATTCTTTACCCAATAGAAGGGTATGGTACCCAAGAACTGATTCGTTCTGTCTTGAGGGCGGAAAAGCCAGATATGGTCTGGTTTATGACCGACCCTCGGTTTTGGGGTTGGTTGTGGCAAATCGAGCATGAGATTCGGGCCCTATGTCCTATGGTTTATTATCATGTTTGGGACAATTATCCATATCCGGAATATAACAAAAGGTGGTACCTTTCGAATGATGCTATATGCACAATATCAAAGGTGACAGATGATATTGTAGCAAATGTTGCCCCGGAAGTGGAAAGGTACCACATTCCGCATGCGGTTGATACAGAAGTATTTAAAAAGTTGCCCCAAGCCGACGTCTTGAATTCGAAGATTCAGACTCTAGGAAGTGGATCTAAGGATAAATTTGTGTTCTTTTGGAATAATAGAAATGCCAGGAGAAAACAATCGGGCAGCCTCCTCTTTTGGTTTAAGGACTTCCTTGATAGAGTTGGACCTGACGAGGCATGCTTGATTATGCACACGGATCCGAAAGATCCAAATGGACAAGATCTTAATGCAATTATTGCAAACCTAGGGTTGAGCGAAGGTCAAGTGTTTGTTTCAACAAACAAATACCCTCCGGAACAACTGGCTATGATGTATAACATGGCTGATTGCACTATTAATGTTTCTGATGCGGAGGGTTTTGGTCTGGCCACTTTAGAATCCCTCTCCTGTCAAACGCCCATTATGGTCAATATGACTGGTGGCCTCCAAGAACAAGTTACTAACGGGGAGGAGTGGTTTGGAATCGGCCTAGAGCCATCTTCGAAGGCTATTATCGGCTCCCAGGAGATTCCATGGATCTATGAAGATCGCTTGAATGGCGAAGAAGTTGTAACTGCAATGGTTAAATTTTTTGACATGTCTAAAGAAGAACGCGACAAAATTGGAGAAAGGGGCTTACAACATGTTTTGATGAATTACAACTTCGAGAAGTTCCAGGATACGTGGGTCGAGACCATTGATGGTATCTGTGAAAACCATGGTTCCTGGGATTCCAGGAAAAATTATAAAGCTTGGGATATGATGGAGATAAAATGAAAAAGATTATTGTTAGGGCACCAATATTAAGTCGTTCCGGTTATGGGGAACATGCAAGGTTTGTTTTACGGGCCTTAAGAATGTATGAAGACGTTTTTGATGTGCATGCTCTCAATATCAACTGGGGAAAAACCGGCTGGTTGTGGGAAGATTCAGAAGAGCGCCGATGGATCGACAAGATAATAGAAAAAACTCAACATTACATTAATGGTGGTGGTACGTTTGATATGTCTGTCCAAGTAACTATTCCCAACGAATGGGAGAAATTAGCTCCAGTTAATATTGGCATCACGGCCGGCATAGAGACTACAAAGGTTTCTCCACAATGGATTGAAAAATCTTTGTTGATGGATAAAATTATTACTATTTCGGAACACTCCAGGCAAACCTATGAAAATACATCGGTACCGGCTCAAAACGCCCAAACCGGCGAGGTGATTGAGGACTTTCGAACTGAGACTCCTTTTGAGGTTGTACATTATCCTGTGAGAGACTATGAGCCGGCCAAAGTAGGTTTGCATTTGGATTATGATTTTAACTTTCTAACGATAGCGCAGATATCCCCTAGAAAGAATATTCATAATACAATTAAGTGGTTTGTTGAAGAATTTAAAGAGGTCGAAGTCGGGCTTGTTGTGAAGCTTAATATTTTATGTAATTCGCGACAAGATAGAATAGAGACTGAGAAAGCTCTAACATATCTATTGAACGAGAATAAAGATAGAAAATGTAAGGTTTATTTGATACATGGTTCTATGACCGATTCAGAAGTTGCGGCTCTATATCAGCACCCGAAGATCAAATCTTATATTAGTTTAGCCCATGGAGAAGGATTTGGTTTACCTATTTTTGAAGCTGCTTATAATGGTCTTCCTGTTATCGCTCCTGATTGGAGTGGGCACGTTGACTTTCTTTATAAGCCTGTAAAGGACAAAAGAACGGGAAAGGAAAAAATGAAAGCCCACTTTGCTAAAGTTGAATACACACTTCAACCGATTCAAAGAGAGGTTGTTTGGGAGGGTGTTTTAATAGAAAGCTCTATGTGGTGTTATGCCAAGGAGCAATCTTATAAGCACCGCCTCCGGGAGGTATATAAAGATTACAATCGATTCAAGAGCCAAGCAAAGAAGCTAAACACCTGGATTCGAAAGAATTTTGAATATGAACAGCAGCACTACAAGATGGCAGCTGCTATTAATGGCGGACCAATCACCCGGGTATCGGTTGGGGATTTACCGAAGATTTCTATTATAACTTCTGTTTATGATGGAGATGAGTTTATTAGACCCTTTTTGGAAGACATCACAAAACAAACAGTGTTCCAAGAAAAGTGCGAATTGATCCTTATTAATGCCAATTCTCCAGGTAATGAAGAAGAGGTTATCAATGAGTATTTGGAGAAATATCCGGACAACATTGTTTATCGCAAATTAGAGGAGGATCCCGGGATCTACGGTGTTTGGAACATGGCCGCCGAGATGGCATCTGGCGAATATTTAACAAATGCAAATTTGGATGATCGCAAGGCACCATACGCATTAGAAAAGCATGCTAAAGAGTTGTATGCAAATGAGGAGGTGGATTTGGTTTATGCTGATATGTGGATTACAGATCAGCCGAATGAGACTTTCGAAGAAAACACCTCTAATGACAGAAGATACAACTTTCCAGAATTCTCTTTCGAAAATCTCAAGATGGTTAATATGCCTCATAGTAGCCCCATGTGGCGTAGAAGGGTTCATGAAAAGCACGGATTTTTCGATTCCAAATACAAGTCGGCTGGAGATTGGGAAATGTGGCTCAGATCGGTTTCAAATGGCTCAAGGTTTAAGAAAATTAATGATATATTGGGATTATATTATTTTAATCCAAAAGGTATCTCAACAGATCCTGAGAATTTCTCCTGGAAGAGGGAGGAAGAGCAAGAGATATATGAGAAGTACGGAGATATGTAAATCTGATCATGGATTTATGCACTGTAATAAGTGAAAAATTCATACCTCAAGCAATTAATCTTATACAGAGTTATAAGGTAAATTCTTTTGATGAAAAAGTATATGTTTATCATTTTAATACGAGCGCCGATAAATTAAATATTTTTAAGGAACTGTTTTCCAATCAAGTTACATTAAGAAAGGTGTTACCTGTTTGTGCGCATGCTCTAGAGCCAAGAGTTTTTTTTTACAAAGTATATGCAATAAACGATTGCCTGGTTAATAATTCGAAATCCATGATTTATTCTGATTCTACTAATTGTTTTATTAATAAGACTTTGGAGCTTGAGAGTGACCTGCAAGACGGAGCCTTGTTCCTACCCTATCGTCATCCCGGACTATCTAATCAGTATTGGACAACGAAGAAGTGTTTTAAAGAAATGGAGGCCCCCGATGCGAAGCATATGCCACAATATTGGGCCGGCTTTCAAGTTTATAAAAGAACATTAGATAATATAAGGTTTGTATCTGACATGTTTGGATACATGAAAAACCCCAACGTTGCCCTTCCTGATACAACAGTTAAATATCCGGACGGCGAAAATACAAAATGCATAGAACATAGACAGGATCAGTCAGTATTATCAATATTGATGCACAAGCATGATCGTCACCACCATTTTGACATGCACCGGAATGATAGATATGGGGACTGGCAGACAATTATAAATTTTAACAAATCATATAATCACAAATTTGATAAAATGATTCTTTCGCCCCGAGAGTCTAAATTTGGTAATTTTAGGTTCTTGAGTATTTAACGATGGTTGATGCGAATAAAATCGGTTTTATTGATGATCGAACGATGATTATAAAGAAAAGGAGAACAATATGGCAAATGTATTAGTAACAGGCGGCTGCGGCTTCATAGGCAGCAATTTAGTTGATGAATTGGTTAAACAACACAGCGTTGTTGTAGTTGATAATTTAGATACTGGAAAAAAAGAAAACTGTAACGAGAGAGCAAGATATATTTTTAAGGATATAAGAGATGTGTTTTCTGGTGATTGTAAAGAACCACTGCTAGAAAATATTGACATTGTTTTCCATCTAGCTGCTTTAGCAAGAATCCAACCTAGCTTTGAGAGACCACAAGAAACAATAGATATTAATACCCACGGTACTGCTCTGGTTTGTGAGTTTGCAAGAAAATCAGGAGCAAAAGTGGTATATGCTGGTTCAAGTTCTTTCTATGGTGGTGTTTATCTCAACCCATATTCATTCACGAAATGGCAGGGAGAAGAAGTTTGCAGGATGTATTCGGAGGTATATGAGTTATCAACTAGTATAGCAAGATTTTTTAATGTATACGGGAAAAGACACTTAAGAACGGGCCCGTATGCGACTGTAATTGGGGTTTTTGAAGAACAGAAAAAGAATAGCCAATCTCTTACAGTGACAGGCACAGGAGAACAAAGAAGAGACTTTACTCATGTATCGGACATCGTGAGTGGGTTAATTTCAATGTCAAGGGGAGATTGGCAAGGTGAAATATTTAATCTAGGAACTGGCAAAAACCATTCGATTAACGAATTAGCGGATATGTTTGAGGCAGAGAAGGTTCACATCCCAGCCCGACCCGGCGAAGCTTGGATTACTTTGGCAGACATACAAAAATCAATTGAAGAACTAGATTATAGCCCTGAGATGGAACTAGAAGATTACGTTATGCAATGGCTAAAAGAGAAAACTTAAGATGGCTATCGATGCAAAGAAATACTCAATATTATCAGTCGACGCCAATCCGGATTATTTATTTCTTGCTCCACTTACTTGCGCTTTCTGGAAAAAACTAGGATACCAACCATATGTGGTATTGGTTGATGACAGTGACATATCACCGGACATGCTTAATTTGGTGCTTAAAAGCACAAACCAGGCTGGGGGTCACATTAACCACTTTAAGCACATTAACGGCTATAGAACATGTAATGTCGCACAGATCTCTAGGCTCTATGCTTCTGCAGATCCTCTGTTTAAGGATGATGATTATCTCATGACAGATGACGTGGACAAACTTCCGATATCTAGCGCTTGGTTTAATCAACAAGATCTGAACAAAGACATTCACATTTTTGATCCGGATGAACTCAACTACACGCGACTTAAGATTGGTAATATTGGCATGAAAGCAAAAGTTTGGAAAGAGGTTATTGGTATTGGCGAGGGTTCTCTAAAGGAAAACTTAAATGATTGTCTAGCTGAAATGTTATCAAAAGAATCAACCTGGGATCAGGGATGGAACTTAGACGAGTATATATTGACCAAAAAAGTTTTTGAAAGCAGCTATTATCCGGATAAATGTCAAATGTGTGTCCGAGGCGCCAATCAGTATGGTCTTAGAAATGGTAGGATCGATAGGACAGCTTGGAAACAAACATTTTATCAATATGTAAGCAGCCGCATTATTGATGTGCATCTTCATAGGAAACCCTATGAGGAAGAGATTTGGAGAGATACTAAGACAATAATGTCGTTGGTTTTTTCAAGAGAAGAGGTTGATTTTTTTGAGGAATATAAAAGAAAATTTGTGGAGTTGACCGGTGTATAAATTTAAGATTGTTGTTCCAATGTATAATGTTGAAAAGTGGGTTAGTAATACGATAAACACCATTAAAAAACAAAATTATGAAAATTTCGAATGTGTTGTTGTTGACGACATGTCGACGGATTCAAGCTACTCTATAGTGGAGGACTTGATAAAAGGGGACAGTCGGTTTCATCTGATAAAAAATACAGAGAAAAAATTTGCTTTGCGAAACATATATGAAGGGATAGAATATTTAAATCCCGATATTGAAGACATTATAGTAACGATTGACGGTGATGACTGGTTATATAATTATGGTGTTTTAGAGAATGTAAATGAAGTCTATAATCAAGAAAAGTGTTTTTTAACATATGGTGAATACACTAAATTGAATGATCTAAAACAGGGTCTGGCAATCCCTAATGGATCTGAGCCCTTTCCACAATATGTTATAGAAAATTCGCTATTTAGGCAGTACAAGTGGGTTTCTTCACACCTTAGAACGTTTAAATATGGTTTGTGGAGAAAGATTAAAAAGGAAGATCTTCTTGACGAAACCGGCACTTTTTTTAGAATGGGGTGGGATTTGGCGTTTATGCTTCCCATGTTAGAGATGGCGCAGGAACGCCACAAATTTATTTCGGATATATTGTACGTTTATAATAATGATAACCCAATTAATGATTTCAAGGTTGATACGCCCCTGCAGTTACGCACAGATGAATACATTAGGGGCAAAGAAAAATACCAAAGAATTGAAAATATTATTTAAATCTATTATATTTATAATAAGGAGAATGGAAATATGGATATACCATTAGCTATGAGAGTAAAAGAGAAAAACAACATCACACCGGAAGGAAGGTTCTTGTTAGTATGGCCACTAACAGTGGGTGAGATCCCGAGACCCTTAGCAATGTTGGGAGGTGTCTTGAAACACGAAGGTTGGGAGGTCAAAGCAGTTGTAAATACATTCAAGAAACCACTAGAAATAGAGGACTATGTCAAGATTGCAGTAGATTGGGGTGCTACTCACGTTGGGTTGTCCCTTGTCACTCTGCAGATTCTCGAAGCATATAAGATTGTTGAAGCCATGAGGAAAGCTCTTCCTGATGTTACGATTCTTATGGGAGGTCCGCATCCCTCATCTGTACCAGTGGAAGCCATAGAACGGGGCGCGGACATAGTGGTTCGCGGCGAGGGCGAAATAACGCTCCACGAGCTTTGTAGGTTCTGGAAAGGCGAACTGGTTGAATCAAATTTAAACAAGACAATGCTTACTGCTGCAAACATGGACAAAGCAAATGAAGCGTTCGCCAGTAAGAGGGTTAATGAAACTCGTGCGTCAAAAGCGCTGGAAGAGCCCCTCAGACCAGAACTTGCAGTTAATGATTTATCTAAAATTAGGTCTATTACTTATAGAGACAAAGAAACTGGAGAAATTATATCTACCCCACCGCGCAAACTAATAGGGGATTTGAACGATCTTCCCAGCCCTACTCATGATATTTTTGATGATGACGCTTTTCGTGTTGGGAGCGTTGTAAGGGGTCACCATAGGCTATATACGACACGGGGCTGCCCTGGTCGTTGTACTTATTGTAATAGTGGTGTGTTTGGTAGTAAGATCAGATGTTATTCGGTTCAAAGAGTTTTGGACAGAATCAGGGAAGTTATAGATAGTCAAGGAATAACGAATTTTAGTATAGCTGATGATAATTTCACCACCATTAAAAGTCATGTTTATAGCATGTGTGAGGGTATTGCAAAAGAGTTTCCGAACATAACTTGGCGAGTTAACTCTCGTGTCGATATGGTTAATCCAGAAATGCTAACAGCCATGAAAGAGGCTGGTTGTTATATGATATCATATGGTATTGAAAGTGGCGATCAGGAGACGCTTGACAAGCTCAGAAAAAGGGTGAAGGTTCAAAGAAACCATGATGCAATTTGGCAGACTTATGAAGCTGGCATACAGGTTTTCGCCAACATGATGGTTGGCTTACCGGGGGAGGAAGAACATAATATAAAAAATGGAATCAAGTTTTTTCACGATGTCAAAGAGGCAGTACATTTGTGGCAACTGTCGGGTGCCATTATTCCACTACCTGGCACCGCCATGTATTATGACCTTTCAGAAAAGAATGGGTTTAAAGAATATTGGCTGCGAGACGACCCCCACATGCAAGCAGCGGGGATTCAGACATGGCAGAATAGTTCAAATCCATATGAGGTAAGCACCTATTTTCAAAGAAATATATTTGATGATAATTTTATTGCGACGGGCAAGTTCTTCGAATATACGAAACAACACCAGAAATGGCTTAAAGAGTTGATGTTCTTGTATGGCACTCATAATATTAAGAAATTGTACGATGGGAAACCTTTGAAGCAAAAATGGATTGAACTTCTCGGTCGTATGTCTTATTTTGTTTATCATAATATTGATCCAACGTTAGAGATGAAAGTAGTGAATTGGTGGCAAAGTAGAAAAAACAAGGATGCAGAAGAGTTGTCTCGCTGGTCCAGGTTGGGCCTCAGAGATAAGATGGCTAAAAATGAGCTAAACGATTCTTCTGTTGGTGATGATGGGTCAGTTGGGTTTGGCTCTTCATTTGATGTTAACACCGGTGTTCGCAAGGTCGGCCATGGCCGCATGATGGAGGACGATCGCCTCACTTTATTAACGACGCCTGAAGTTCCTAATCATATGAAACCAAGAAACACTTTTTAGGTTAATATGACACCTCACCATTCTAGTCCTGTAAAACCCGTAGAACTGTTGTCTCCTTTAAGGTTCGATGTTTGTGCAAAATACATATATGCGAAACACAGAAACACTAAAAGCCGCTTTCCCCGCGAACTATATTCTCATCATTTGAAGGTGTGGAACAACCACAGAGAATACAATAATCCAAATAAACAAAATTTGGAAGCGTTTGTTTTGGAATTTGATAAGATATTGAATTCGATTAAAGAGAGAGGTTTTGACGATAGTGTTTCTTATATACCGGTCCATAACGGTTCTCTTTTGAACGGCGCACATAGGATCGCAGCCTCCTTGTTATACGACAAGGCAGTGTTTTGCAAAGAGGCTCCGCTTGTTGAGGGCCAATTGGACTGCAGCTATTATTTTTTTAAAAACCGAGAATGCAATGAAAGTGGTGGTTTAAAGCAAAATTTTGCTGACGCGATGGCTCTACAATATGTCAAACTTAAGAAAAACACTTTTATAGTAACCCTTTTCCCATCTGCTTTTGGGCACGATGATTCTGTTGAGAGGATATTAAAAAGGTTTGGTTCGATAGTATATGATAAAAAAATACGACTTAGTGGTTTTGGGCCCTTTAACTATATTAGAACCCTATATGATGGGGAAGACTGGCTTGGAAGCTGGGACAATATGTTTGTGGGGGCTCAAATAAAGATGAAGGGGTGCTTCAAGTTTCCTAATGAAACTAGGATATATCTAGTTCAGACAGAAGGTAAAGAAGATTTGGTAGAAGCCAAAAGATTAATAAGGCAGTTATATAATATAGGCAAGGACTCGGTTCACATCAATGATACCCACGAAGAGACGCTTAGAATAGCATCAGCGGTCTTCAATGATAATAGTGTAGATTTTCTTAACAAGAACACTCCAATATATTTGAGAAATTTCGAGAGGTTTTTTAATGATTATTCTAAGTGGTTAGAGAGAGAATCTCTCGATAAGGATAAATTCTGCATTGATGCTAGTGCTGTTTTATCCAGTTATGGTCTCCGCGATTGCAGGGATTTGGATTTTCTATATTTAGGGGATTTTATTGAGACCAATAATGATGATTATTCCTGCCACAATCACGAAACTAAGTACTACCCCATGCACAAGGATGATATCATTATAAGTCCTGCAAATCATTTTTATTTTAAAGGCCTTAAATTTGCTTCTCCGAGTGTGGTAAGATCAATGAAACAAATACGATGTGAAGAAAAGGATTTGAAAGACATTCAAATGCTAAATAAGGTTTTGATGTAGAGGTGCGTTATGAGAATTGCTTTGTGTTTTCATGGAATAGCAGAAGGAGAAAATATACACCCAGCTGAAGGCGGCTCAGTGCTCGTCTCTTTTGAGCAGTGTGCTCCTTATTTTTATAAAAATATAATTAATGCAAACGATAATGTGGATGTTTTCGTGCATACATGGAGCGGCCATTCCGAAGAACAAATAGAACATATATACAATCCAGTCTTGTCTGAGTATCAGAAACCTATATACCCCAACTTTAAACATCCATATGAGCATTTTAATTTTGACCCAAATATACAGAAAAAGATGCAGAGTGTTTATAGTCGATGGTATTCCTTTAAAAAAGTTATAGAGCTTAAAAAACAACATGAGAGAGAAAATAACTTTTTTTATGATTGTGTTGTGGTCTGTAGGTTTGACTTGGTTTTTTATAGACCAATTATCTTTTCTCATTTAGATATGGACAAGTTTTATGTATCGAATTGGCACTATAATTGGACACAGAATAAGAAATTTTTTGGTTATCCTGATTGTTGGTTTTTCTCAAACACGGACACTATCGATAAGTTCGCAGCACTTTATGAAAAGCTAGATGAATATATGATTGATGGTGGTGAATACGAGGATTTCATTATTAATCAGGTTGGCGAACCATATCCAGCTAAAGTTTCCTCACATGCTCTGGCTCGATGGCATTTGTACAAATGTGGTCTTATCAAAAAGGAAAGGTTTTTAGGATTGGAATATGAAACGTGGTCTCTTTTGAGAAAATCTCACTTAAAGGGTAGTAATCCTTATAGAGGCTTTTTTGATCAATTTTATGAAGATTACGATATTCCTATGGATTGTCGCGACCATTCTAGGTCACAAATTGAGTAGAAATACTTGTGATTATTAAAGAACTAAATGGCCATTCTGGATGTAGGCTGTTTCTATGTGAAGAAGACAATAGAAAGTATGTTAGAAAAATTTCTTCTTCATCGGATTATAATGATAGGTTAAAAAAGCAGATGAGTAAGCAGGAGTCGTTCTCTGATCCGGTTTTAAAAACTCCACGAATATACAAGTCTGGGCATACGTCCGGATTGTTTTTTTTTGACATGGAGTTCGTTGGTGGCACCTCTTTTCATAATTTTATAACGCTAAACACTATTGATAACATTGTTCCCCTGATTGAGAGGATACTTTTTTTTTTACGCAACAGCCCGATCACATATAGAGATATAACTGCTGACATTGAAAGTAAGATAAGCAAAATACAAAATCTCACATCATTTGCAATATCTAAATATTGCAATTATTGCTTAGATTATGATTGGTCTGAGATACCTCTTTGTGAGTCTCATGGCGATTTGACTTTTGAAAATATATTAATTTATGAAAGTGAAATGTACTTAATCGATTTTTTAGACTCATTTGTGGAGACAAAATACGTTGATTATGGTAAGCTTTTTCAAGACATCTTGTTGATGTGGTCTTGGAGGAACAATAACAATTTCCCTTTCATAAAAAACATTTATTTATATGATAGGATTACGCAGGAATTTACCCACCGCGAAATGGAGATAGTGAAGAGGTTTTTAGTGTTAGGGCTGTTGCGTATTATTCCATATTCAGATGAAAATGTTTTAAATTTTTTAGAAAATAGGTTACAATATATTAGCGAGAAGTTTGGTATATAAAATGATAGAAAAAACAACACTAATTGTGCCGGCAGCCGGCAAGTCCAGCCGGTATCCGAATATGAGGCCAAAGTGGCTACTTACACACCCATCAGGAAGGCTCATGATTGACATGGTTCTTGATTCCATGGATTATGAGAAATATGGCAACACTATCATAGCCGTGCTAAGAGAACATTGTGAAAACTATGATGCAGATATTATATTAAAGCAAATATTTGGGGATTCGGTCAAGATATTGATTTTAGAAGAACAAACTAAATCTCCTGCCGAAACAATATACAAGACGATAAAGGCTTTTAAAATTGATAATCAAGTAGTAATAAAGGATTCTGATTGTTTGGTAAGGGTTCCATATTCACCAGAAAAGAACTATACTGTAGGGTTAAAAATAACTGACAAAACGTCAGTTGAGAAAATTCAGGAAAAGAGCTTCATCATTAAAAACGACGATAACATCTTGAAAGATATTTTAGAAAAACAAATAGTTTCAGATATTATCTGTTTAGGAATATTTTCGATGTCTTCTTCTGAGTTTGTTTCTGCGTATGAAAAGATCTGTGCTAATGACGTATATAAACATGAAAATGAAATTTATGTTAGTCATATAATATCATATCTTGTCACAAATCAACAAACAGTGTTTGAGTATGTTGAAGCTACTGAGTATGTAGATTGGGGCACCATAAAAGAATGGTATAGAGAAATCAACAAACACAAGACATATATTTTTGATATTGATGGTGTTCTGTTGCAAAATTGCGGCAGATACGGTAAAAATAATTGGTCGAATTACTTTAAACCGATCAAAGAAAACATAAACATTCTTAAGAAACTATCTGACAATGGTAACGAGATTATTTTTATGACTGCTCGACCTGAAGAGCATTTAAATCAATTTAGAGATCTAATGAAAGAACTCAAAATAAATTATAAAACAATCATAACTTCTTGTAATCATAGTAAGAGGATTATAGTTAATGATTTTGCTCCAACAAACCCATATCCGTCCTGCGAATCTTTATCTATTAAAAGAAACGACAATTTAGCAAATTATTGGAACATATCAAGCACAATGGCCGTCCCCGTTTCGAAGTTTGTCTTATAAAAAGGAATTGAAATGAAAGTATATGTCCTAACTTCAGATCCAAATGTGTTTATTGTCCCCACATTTGCTTATCTTTTTAATAAATATTGGGACAATTCTATAGAGGTGAAAGTCTTAGGCTTTACGGGCCCTGTCGGGCCATTACCAGATAATTTTGAATTTATCTCCTTGGCTGAAAGGCAAGAAGGCGCCGTTTCCAATTGGTCGACATACTTAATCAATTATTTTGACAATATTGAAGATAGGCACATGGTATTGATGATAGAGGATCATTTGATTGCCCGCCCGGTTGATAGGGATTTGTTCGATATTTTTGTTAATGAAGCACAAAATGCTGTCAATGTTGGCAGAATTGGGCTGCATTTTGGCATACAGCTTGGCAGAAAGTCTGAAGACATATTAAACTATAAAAACGTTGATGGCTATGAGTTAATTGAGTTGGCTCAATACCCTAAGACACACAACTATTTAGGAAAACTAACAGGCCAGCCGTCCATATGGAGTAGGGATTATTTTTTGAAAACAATTCGACCAGGGTGGAGCCCATGGGATTGGGAAATCAGGGGTGATAAGATGACGTATAACGATGGATACAGAGTTTTGGCTTCGAGAGATCGATGGTGTATGAGGAAAATAGAGGCCTTGAGTGGCAGGGTTCTTGGCAATGACGTTAACTTAACTTTTTTGCTAGAGGATGACATTGAGTATATAAAAGAGAACTTGTTAATCGATTTTGATCAGAAAATATATACGCACGAAGACTGGAATACCGCTCCTGAGTTATTCAAGGACTGTTTTGGTGTCCCATGGGCTTCGATAGGTGATTTTTAAATAATGATAACCACAGTCAAACAAGAAGAAAGAATTACAGGAAATAGAATCAAAGACGAATGTTGTGAATTTGTCTATGAACCTGGAAAGAGCTTGCCGGTACATCCTACAGATTGTTTTATAGTTTTTTGCAAAACAGATTATGTGTTTCATTTTTTCGATAGTTGCAAGATGAACTATAATACTCAATATGTACTTGTTACGCAAAACAGCGATATTAATATATCAAAAGAACTTTTTGATAGCTCACCTCTTAATGTTTATAAATGGTTTGCACAAAATGTAGATTATAAACACCCTAGGCTGGAATCAATTCCGATTGGTTCTGCCGGCTCAACGTGGATAGGTGTTGAGGAGCATGCTGTCCAGAAATATGAGCACGACTATGTTTTAATGGAAGAAGATGGGGCCCCAAAAACGTTTCAGAATTTGGTATATGTTAATTTTGGGACCCATACGAGCCCATCACATAGGGGGCCAATATACAATTATTTTAAAGATAAGGAGTGGGCCACGAAACAAGCATGCGACATACCACTAAGCGAATATGAACAGTCTGAGGACTTCGTTTCAATAAAGAATTATTATAATGAGATCTATAATCATAAATTTGTAATGTCTCCACTGGGTAACGGCCTTGATTGCGGCAGAAACTGGCAAGCTTTATATGTTGGGACTGTGCCGATTGTCCCTCGCCACACTAACATAGAGTTTTATGAGGAATTACCAATATTGATTTATGATGACATTGAAAGTTTGAGTCAAGAATATTTAAGCGATGCTTATGAAGATATAATGTCTGAAAAAGTTAATTTAGAGAAAGCAACGTTAAGTTATTGGAAAAGAAGATTTTTAGAAGAAAAACAAAAGGCACTGTATAGATGAAGATATATTTCATGCCGGCTTGGGGCGACAGCCCGAAGACAATATTTGAGACAATGAGACTTCAAACCCCCAACTGCTCTGCTTGTTGGGAAGATATGGAGGCAACGTTGGACATAGATGAGGCGGATTATTATATAATACAAGATTATGCGGACACAGTTGTTCCGAACATGTCTAAAGCCTATTATTTTTCTAGAGAGGTGCCTGGTGGTGGGAGAATAGATGTTCTACCCGAGGCAAAAAAATTCTCTTATTTAGATAAATCATCTTATTTATATACAAAATGGATGTACCCTGGCAAGCTCGCCGGCGTAAAATTGTCTTATGATTCTTTAAGTTCTCAAGAAGCACCCTTAAAAAAAGAAAACTTGCTATGCATACAGTCTGATAAGTATTTTTTAGATGGGCATAAAAAGAGGGTCAATTTTATTAAACAATTTATAGGAGACTACAGGGGAGATATCGATTTATTTGGCTCGATAAGGGTGTTGCTGTCTTACTATGATGAAGGGGAAAACTACGTTGAGGATAAATTTGAAAAATTAAAGGATTATCGATATTGTCTGGCTTTTGATAATGGTCAATATGACAACTATTTTGGCACTCAATTCACTGATGCCGTTTTGTCTTGGACCGTGCCTGTATATTGGGGAGCGCCTAACATATCGGAATTCTTTCCGGAAGGTTCATATATTTCTTTCGATGCATCCGACTTGAACGAAACACATCGAATTATGGATATTTTAGAAAACGATGATTATGAAAAGAGACTGCCTGCGCTACGGGAGGCGAGGAATTTGATTTTAAATAAATACAATATATGGCCGACTATCTATGAAGCCATAACAACTGGAAAAAGTACATGGGGGTTGATATGAGCAATAAATATCCAAATCCACTAGATGCGTTTATGGAATGTGGGGCCAAACATTTTCCTGAGTGTGGGTTTGATGAGAGGTATGAAACATACGTCAAGTATTGCATGGAGCAGGTGACCATAGACGGCCTTTGGCTCGAAATGGGTGTCGCTACCGGTGCAACAGCAGAAAAAATTATAAACATGATGCCGGCCGAAAAAGTTTTATATGGCTTTGATTGGTTTCGCGGACTTCCGGAGGCATGGGTGATTTCCTCAAGTAACATAAAGCACGAAGGAGAAATGTTTGGCGGCGGCTATCGAGAGATACCAGAGATTGAGCGATTAGAAATAGTTGATGGTTTGTTTGAAGAGACTCTTCCCGTTTTTGTGGAAGAAACTGAAGGAAATGTAGCTTTTCTGCATGTCGATTGTGATTTATATAGCTCTACTAAAACAATTTTTAAATACTTAAAAAACAAGCTTAAATCAGGTACAATTATAATGTTTGATGAGTTATACAACTACTCAAATTATCATCTTCATGAATATAAGGCATTTATGGAATATGTGACTGAAGACAATATAGATTTTGAGTGGGTTGCTTACCTAGGTGGCTCAACTGGTGACAAGGCAGCTTGTAGGATATTATAAAAAAATGAAAGTGTCACAAATGCAGCCCTATGTTGGTTTGGATGAATATGAGTCCATCAAGGAGTGTTTTGAAACCAACTGGCTAACCGAGGGCCCAAAATCTAGGGAATTTGTTTTTCAATTGTGTGAAATGGTGGGCTCAAAATATGGAGTCTTGGCACCAAATGGCACTTTAGCATTGTATTTGGGTTTGAAATCTATGGGCATTGGAGACGGCGATGAGGTAATAGTTCCTAATTTTACTTTTATTGCTTCTGCGACTGCAGTTGTTATGGCCGGCGCAATCCCTAGGTTTGTTGATGTTGAGCTTGATACTTTACAAATCAACGTTGAAGATTGTGAAAGAGTCTTAAATAAAAGAACAAAAGCAATAATGCCTGTGCATATGTATGGTGCTTCTTGTGATATGACAAAAGTTATGCAGTTCGCCAATGACAACGATCTGCTAGTTATTGAAGATGCCGCACAAGCTATTGGGGTTGGTTGGAATGGCAAACCTTGCGGCAGTTTTGGTGATGTGGGTTGTTTCTCTTTTTTTGCGGACAAAACGATAACAACCATCGAGGGTGGCTTTGTTTGTACTAACCGTGAGGAGATATATGAAAAATTATTATATCTTAGGAACCAGGGCAGAGTAAGTCGAGGAACATTTATTCATCCTGAAATTGGATATAATTTTAGAATGAACGATTTACAGAGTGCGATTGGCCTCAAGCAATTAGAAAAAAAAGATTATATCTTTCGAAGAAAAAGGGAAAATTTTGATTACTATGTTGAGAGGCTAAAGGACAACAAGCATTTAAGAATCATTTTTCCTAAAAAAGAGTCCGGACATGTCCCCTTCAGGGTTGCCGTTGTGTTTGACAGCGAACGTCACGAGATAATGTCATTTTTAGCAGAAAATGGCATTGAAACAAGGACTTTCTTTTATCCACTGCACAAGCAGCCTTGTTTCGAATATTTAAATCAACATGAATTAGAGGAAACGTTCATCGCGTCAAATAAGCTTTTTGATGGTGGTCTCTGTTTCCCTGTTTATCCGGATTTGACCAAAGAAAAGATTGACTATATATGTGATAAGATAGAAGAATATTATAGGGAAAAAAATGAGTGTTGATAGCGCATATAACGAAAAATTAGCATTTTATTATGATTCGATTTATAGTGGTAAGGATTATAATGAAGAGTCTAATCTCATCAAGAAGCTCACCGGCGACAAAACGACAAAAAAGATTCTTGATGTCGGGTGCGGCACCGGCAAGCATTTAAGTTGTTTGTTGAGCGAAGAAGTAGAAGAAATAGTAGGAATTGATCTGTCTCCCTACATGATCGAGAAGGCCCTTGAGGGGGGAAGAGCAAGGGGTAAGATATCTTTTCTTAATGTCGACGTTTCTGAAGTTAAGCAAACAGATTTTGATTTGGCAATTAGTATGTTTAATGTTGTGAATCACATTGAGACGTTGAAAGACCTGCAAAATTTTTTCACCAACATACGCAAGAAACTGAAGGAAGGTGCCACATTCATCTTTGATGCCTGGAATGGTATTGCTGCTATCCGTAGTCTCCCCAGAAGCAGCACGAAGAGCGTGGAGGATCCAATTGGGAAAATTATATTAAAATGCGATCCTGAAATCGATTTAATGCACTCTCGGGTCGAAATGAAAAATTCTGTGCAAGTGATCTACATCGATCAATTGGTGGATAGTTTTGAATATAGCTTGGTGCATACACTTTGGACACCAAAAATATTAAATGATTTACTTAATATGAGTGGTTTTAAAGTCAGAAAAACAATCAAAGGAAACACGCCCGAGATTTTTAATGCGACTCATGAAGATTATAAAATTTTATTTGTGAGCGAGGCAATATAGCATAATGAATGAAAGTGAGGTTCTAGTTACCGGCGGCTCGGGGATGGTTGGGTATGCCTTGAAGTGGGGGCACATTTATGGAAATGCAATTCCAAATGCAATTTTTATTTCTTCAAAGGATTACGATTTGAGAAAACGAGAAGAAGTCGAATCTATGTTTTCTAAGTATAAGCCAAAATATGTCATTCATTTGGCTGCTCATGTTGGGGGCGTAAAGGCAAATTCTGATTATGCTGCTGACTTTTATTATGACAATATCATGATCAATACCAACGTATTGCATACGGCGAAAGAGCACGGTGTTAAAAAGTTAATATCGTTATTGAGTACATGTATTTATCCAAATAAGATATCATACCCTCTTAAGGAAGAAGAAATTCATTCGGGGCCCCCTCATGAATCGAATTTTGCATATGCATATGCAAAGAGAATGTTGGATGTACAATCACGAGCATATAGAAAACAATATGGTTGCAATTTCATTACTGTTGTTTTGAATAATCTATTTGGAGAAAATGACAATTTTGATTATGAGAACTCACACGTTATACCTGCTATGATTAGGAAGATATATGAAGCAAAGCAGAGTGGCAGTGGGGTTGTTCTGTGGGGCAACGGAGAACCCTTAAGAGAATTTACTTATTCGGGAGATTTAGCAGAAATCCTGCTCTTCTTGTTTAAAAACTACAATGATCCTGGACCAATAAACATTGGATGTGTAAAGGAGTATTCAATTAAAGAGGTAGCCGGCCTTATCTGTGATATTGTGGGATACAATGCAGAGAATATTGTATGGGACATTTCAAAACCTGCAGGGCAATATAGAAAGCCATCAGACAATTCTAAACTCCTAGCATTGGGCTGGGACGAGGGATCATATACAGATTTTAAAAGAGGCCTTGAGAAAACTAGTGATTGGTTTATTAAAAATTATCCAAACATTCGGGGTATAACATGAAGATTGCAATGATAACTGGCATAACAGGTCAGGATGGTTCATATTTGGCAGAATTTCTTTTAGAGAAGGGTTATCGGGTGATCGGCCTTAAGAGGAGGACATCTTTGCTTTGCACGGAGAGGATTAACCACATATACAATCATCCACGATTTAATATGGAATATTACAGCCTTCACGATTCGGGTGTATTTTATCGACTACTAAACAAATATCAACCCGGAGAAGTGTATAATTTAGCCGCTCAATCACACGTCAGAGTGTCTTTTGATGTTCCAGAAGAAACAGTAGAAACAATTGCCATGGGGACGTTAAGGATGCTGGAGGCTATAAGGAACGTAGATCCTTCTATTAGGTTTTATCAAGCTTCCTCTTCTGAGATGTTTGGGGACAACCCAAATACGCCATTTAATGAGGAGTCTAGGTTCGAACCAGCTTCTCCGTATGCTTGTGCTAAAGTGTTTGCACACAACCTGGTCAGGAATTATCGCATATCTTATGGCTTGCATGCCTCAAGCGGGATCTTGTTCAATCATGAATCACCTCGTCGGGGCGAAACCTTTGTTACGAGAAAGATTACTCTGGCGGCCGCAAAGATTAAGCTTGGTATGCAAGATAAGCTTTTTTTGGGTAATTTAGAAGCCAAAAGAGATTGGGGCTATGCCGGCGATTATGTGAGGGCAATGTGGGGAATGCTACAACAGAAAGAGCCTGATGATTATGTGATAGCTACTGGAAGATCCTATTCTGTGCGAGATTTTCTACATTGTGTTTTTGATTATGCCGGCCTCGAAGTTGGAAAATATGTAGAAATTTCTGAGAGGCTGTTTCGCCCTCATGAGGTGCCTTATCTTTTAGGAGACGCATCTAAAGCAAAAAAACAGCTGGGCTGGCAGCCAGAAGTTAGCTTCGATTCTTTGGCAAAGTTGATGTATAGGGGGGACTATGAAAGTCTTAGTAACGGGTCATAAGGGTTATATAGGCAGCCATCTTTATGCTAAGTTGGTGGGTTCTGGGGCAGATGTCCTAGGTCTTGATTTAAAAAATGGGGAGGACATACCAAATTGTTTGCCAAATCATGATTTTGATTGTGTTTTCCATATGGCTGCTTTACCACGCGTTGGTTATTCTGTAGAGAATCCAAGCTATACACTTAGACAGAACGTACTGGTCACTTCAAAACTATTAGAATGGTCAAGAGATCATGGTGTGAAGAGGTTTATCTTTTCTTCTTCTTCTGCTGTTGTGGGCTCGGGCACGGGCCCCACATCTCCATATGGTTTGCATAAATTAATGTCTGAGATGGAGTGTAAATTATATTCTGAACTTTATGGTTTGGATACTGTATGTTTGCGATATTTTAATGCTTATTCTGCGGATCAAGAATATGGGGGGGCTTATTCCACCGTTATATGTGCTTGGATGGAGGGTCTCTGCCACGATAATCAGATCTGTTTAGAAGGCGACGGCACACAGTCTAGAGATTTTATACATGTAGATGACATTGTGGATGTTAACTTATTTTGTATGGGTTATCCGGATCCTTTTTGTGGTGAGACATATGATGTGGGGAGCGGCACAACGCTAACGATTAATGAAATAAAGGATATTGTTTTAAAATTCAACGATGTTAAGGTCGTTTTTGCACCGGAAAGAAAGGGTGACGTCAAGCATACCATAGCCAACACAAAAAAATTAAAGAAAATTGGATGGTGTGCTAAAATAGATCCGTACATTGGTATAGAGAAGTG
>Ga0098057_1000224_pt1 | contig 21018 bp, 18 predicted proteins | sample 18_taG_FD_77072 | JGI IMG/M metagenome (GOLD analysis project Ga0098057, IMG submission 77072) | Marine viral communities from the Subarctic Pacific Ocean - 18_ETSP_OMZAT15316 metaG | ecosystem: Environmental > Aquatic > Marine > Oceanic | place: Pacific Ocean | collected 2015-01-19 | reverse complement strand
TAATGGCACGTAAACCCCACAATTATGCACATTTTCAAAATCTTGTTAATGAACTTAAAGACCAAAACGCAGGAAATATTGCTAGTCTTCAGTCGCATTTAGAAATACAAACAGATGTATTACAAAGCATGAAAGGTTTCATGCTTCAGGGTGTACAACTAGAAAATGAGGATTTAAAGAGAGATAGAGATAAAAACGGTAAAGCAAAGCCTTCTAATTCGTTTTTAGGTATAGAAAAACAACTAGAATCCCAAACAGTTGTATTAAAAGAAATGAGTAAATTTTTTAATACAAAATTACCTGATGTACTTCTAAAAGAAACAGAACCAGAAAAAGAACAAACAAGCATATTAAGTCGTATGTTGGGTTTTTGGAGAAAAAAAGAGAAAGATGATATAAAAAGAGATAAAGAAAACCGACTTGAGGGCAGGGATAGCAAAGGTAAAAAGAAAGAGTGGGTTCTCCCAAAAGGAATGAGAGCAGGTGGCGGAAAAGGTTTCATGGGAATGTTGGGGAATTTCTTATCTACTGCACTCTTAGGTATACCTGGAGGATTAAGAAGATTCATGCCACGAGCTTTAGGATTAGCATTACTCCCCAAATTAGCAAGAGGTGTTGCTTTAATGATTACAGGACCTAGACTAATTCAAGCCATGGAAGCAGGATTTGATCAAAAAACTTTTAGTGGTGGTGTTACAGGATTTATAGATTCATATTTTGCCCATGGGGGAGAAGGTTATACATCTTTGGCAATGGCCGCGGCTGGAGGTGCTGGAAAAGCGGCTGTACTTGGATTTGCGTTATTGGGACCAAGAGGAGCAATAATTGCTGGAATACTCGGAGGAGCATTAACTGGACTAAATCACATTTTTGCAGAAGATAAATCAAAAATGAACTCCAAAGGGGTCTTTGATGCAGTAAAAGAACATTTGAAGACAAATTTAACGGGGTGGGCCGGAGGATTAGGTGCTTTCTTAGGCGCAAAAACATTTATGGCTCTTGGTCCTGCAGGAATGATAGCTGGAGCAATTCTCGGAGCAGGTGTTGGAATAATAGGTGCTGGTACAATAAAAGAAATGATGAAAGTAGAAAAAGCGGGAGAAAAAGATGTTGGTAAAGCATTCAGACAAGGTTTAAAAAATTATCTTGTAAGTGAAGAATTCGCACCCGTAGCTAAGTTGATGCCTTATGGTGCAGGATTATTTGGTGCGGCGGCATTTGCTGGTTTTGGTCCTGCAGGAATGTTAGCTGGTATGATATTAGGAGCTGGTGCTGGAATAATAGGAGGACCAGTTTTAGTAGAAGCATTGAAAGCACAAGGCACGGAGGGAGGAGCCCTCGCAGATCATATGAAAACAGCCTTATGGAAATATCTTAAAAATAGTCCCTATATCCAAAAGGCTTTGTTTGGAGCTGGACTTTTTGGTATTGCAGGAATGATGGGACTGGGACCTCTAGGATTAGTTGCGGGTATATTCGTTGGTGGAATAGTAGGAATTATTGCACAATGGATAACAGAAACACTTGGTGATCTTGCAGGAGCCAAATTTAAGAAAGCATTCGGAGTTGAAAAAATATTGACTCCTTTAGAAAAAGAATTGGCAAAAACAAACAAGACAGCAGACTATAGGGCTAAACAACTAGCTACCCAAAAAAAGGGCACTTTTCATAAGAAAGGGGTGGCGGGGTTCGCGCAGGGTTTTTGGGGGGGGAAAGCTGATCCATATGAACAAATGCAAACTCTATATTCTGGATATTTGCAAGCATTGGCTGAAGGTAGGGCTCAGGGAATGTACCAGGAAAAAGGTGTTTTTCACCCTTCAGCCGCCTCACATGTTTCACGACATATGAACGTTTTGGAGGGTAAGGATTCTGCTGAATTTGATGCTATAAAATTGAAGTTTCTGCAAAATAAATTGGATGAAGAAAGAAAAAACACTGGCAGACCAGATACTGGTTCAAGTAGCTCAATAATGCAAGATCAATCAGTACAAAACGTTGATGTTAATTATTTCACAGAAGGCCAAATGGATTATCTTGATATGAATGGAAAGGGATTAATTGAAAATGTACGTTGATATCAGGAGGCGTGCCGCTGGAACGACACTCCAGGCCCCCTAATTAATTAGATTAGTTATCTTCTGCTAATTTAGCAAAATAAGACATATCTTCATCATCTTCTGAAGAAGATGTTTCCTTTTTTACTGAAGCAAAATTTTCCTCAGCAGTTTTAGGTTTAGTGGTAGGTCGAGAAACAGGCTCGGTAATAGGAGGAGTTTCTACTGCAAGAACAGAATCCAGTCTCGCTTTCAATTCGTCATAAGACTTAAATTGATCATCATTAGTAAATTCTGTAAGAGCATACTGTGAATTCCAAACTTTTTCAAGCTCAGTTTCATCTTCTACAAGTTGTACAGGTTTATCAAATTCACTCTTATCATAATTTTGATAACCTTCAACTTTACGAATCTTCAATTTGAAGTTCGCACCTTCCCAAAGATCAAAAGGATTTACAGGAGTTTCATCTTCAAATTCGGGATTCATCAAATCATTGACTTTATCGAAAATCTTTTTTCCAAATTTGTATAGAAAAACTTTTCCTTCGTTCTGAGGATTCTTTGAATCAGAAACAATATAAATGTTACTGATATAAGTTAGACGGCGTTTTTGCTTACGAGCAATCTCTTTGTTCGCCTCGATTCCAGAATTCCAGAGAGAAGAATTATATTCTGAGACAGGGTCTTTCTTACCAAGAGTTGTCAAAGAATTTTCAATGTACCAAAGACCCGTTGGTCCTTGAAACCCATGATTGAAAACTCTCGCCCATGGAATATCTTCTCCATCTACTGGAGGAAGAAATCGAATAACCGCATAACCATTTCCAGACTTATCTATTTCTGGCTTCCAAAATCTGTCATCAATATAACTCTTTGATTCAGAAGGAGTATCAATCTTCTCAATTTCTTTGTGAAGATTTTGCATAAATGATTTGCGGGATTTTTTAAGTGCAGATAGTTGTGCCATATTTACCTTTCGTATATCGGAATATTCGTTGTATGTTAAATTTTGTCTCGTAAAATTTTACGAAACTTCGTCTTATCCACCTCCAAAAATGGAGTGTATTTTAAAACTTTATCTCTAAACTGAGGCCAGACAAAAGTTTCTTTTATCTTTTGATCCCAGTCAGGAACAAAGTTAAGTATCATATTAAGTATGGAAAAAGTTTCCATACAAACATATTTAGCAATCGTTTGTTTCAGCAATATAGGATGTTGACCCTTTTCAACTTTGAACCAATTTTCAAAATCTTCTTTATTCAACAATTTTTCAATATCATTGCTAAAAATATAACTCATGCTTTGTATTCTTTTTTGCCATTCTTTATATTTCATTTCTGCTTGTGAATCAAGCGCATCGCCTATCCACAAGTTTTCATTTTCAATAAAGTTAGCAACAAAGAATTTTGATATCTCATCATCTTTATAACTTTTTGACAATCTTACAAAAAAGAATTGATCATTGCGTTTTTTAAAAGCATTTAATGAGATTTTTCTTTTTTTATGCTTAAAGTAATCATACTTATTAGCATGAAAATGAGTCTTGATTGAAACATATTCTTTATAACAATCAAACGGATCCATTTTTATCATAGTCCTGGTATTGTAGCAGATTTTGGGAGAAAATGCAAGGCTGTAACTTCTTCTCTTAACTTAGCTTTCAAATTTCCTTGAACAAGTTTTCCAACTGTCTCGGGCTCCATCTTTGTGTCTTCGCAATAATATGATATTGCATCCAAATAAGACATTTTTTTATTAATAACAATATCTTCTATAATAACTGCAAAATCTTGAGGTTTTATTGTTTTAATGGTCATTTTAGTCTATTAATTTTATTACTTCTTCAATAGCATCATAAACTTTTTTTGGTGCAATACTTTTTGTACATTCAAACATTCTGTCAGTATTTTTATGATCTGGGCACCATAACCAATCACCGGGATCAAATTTATGTCGATTATAACAACTATTGCAAACTGTATCATTATGAAGTCTAAAACATTTTGAAGAGAATTCTGATTCTGGATTGCTGAATCCCGATATCATTACTACATATTTATTTAAAGCCCAAGCCAACCACGATAAACCAGAACCCAATCCAATAAAAAATTCAGCACCATTTAAAGTAGCTATTGTTTGATCTATAGTTTGTTCATGTCTACCTATCACATTCTTTGGTGATTCATTAAAATATGCACCTTGTCCAAAAGAATGGTGTTTATCTATACATACTATATTATAACCCTTTTTGGATAAAAAGTCAACCACTTTGTCCCATCCTCCTGGATAATTCCAATATTTTGATTGAGCAGTTGATTGTATACCAATACACACATAAGGCTTTCTCAATAATTGTGGATCCTTTTCTTTTTCTTTAACGTTTATTTTGCATCTTGTTTCTTTAAAATCTTTAATACCAAGAATACCTGCACACAATCCTTGTAAGGAAACTGCTTTCATATCTACTGGAGATTGGGGACTTTCTTCAAAAAAACCTATTCTATAAGAAGACACGAAATCAATAAAACCAGATTCTGGGGTTATAAAGGTTATTTCAGGATACGATTTAGATACTAAATCATTCCAAAACGTACTACAATACATATTACACTTGTGTCTTTTACGAAATTCGTCAACAACTGGAACCCAAGCTAAAGTATCTCCTAATGCTACTGAATCAAACCAAATAAAAACATTTTTATTTCTAAAATCTTGTTCATATTCAAATTCTATGTCTTCTGTTTCAAGATTTATTGCTTCAACTCTCCAATTTACATAATAATCTATACCACAAGCAACCCATCCTCCAGCAGAAACTTCATTTGAATAATGAACTATATTCGTATCTTTATCAATAAAATTAATTTTATAGTTTCCAGGAATAGTTCCTTTAACAGCTAAATAAGGATTTTTTTGCATATTTAAATCAAAAATATTTTTACCATCTGCATTTGTATTTTGATATGCAAATAACAACCTATCTTTCATGTCAAAGGGTTTAGTATATTTTAGTTCTTTTGCCTCATAATAATATTTCTCTAATTCATCAAAAATATTTTCCCAATCTCTTTCTTTTGCAAATTCTCTTGCTTTCTTTGAATATTCATCATAATCCTTTAAAATTATTTTAACTTTATTTACAATATCATCAACTTCTCTTGTACATAATTCAAACCCCTTTAAAGAAATATCATCTTGCATTGTTCCAACTACAGGCAATCCACACGCCATTGCTTCTAATACCGCAAGACACGGCTGACCCGTTTCTAAGGATGCTGGATGAATCATTATGTGATGTTCATTTAATATATTTTTCAATTCATCTTTTTCTACATTACCAGTAACATTTATATAAATAGTTCCTCTACATTCTTCTACAATATCATAAAATATCTTATTATAAACTGCATGTATTGAATCTGGTCCAACAATTGTTATTGGCATTCCTAACTTTTTTGCCGCCTGAACTGCTAAATGAAATCCTTTTCTATCATCTCCTCCTCCCACACAAATTAATCGTTCTGGGTGTGCTTTATTTTCTTTCGGAAAAAACAAATTTGTATCTACACCATGATGAAGTCTTCTCAACTTTTCTGGATATAAAAAATAATCTATCATATCTTCAGTTGGAATCAAGCTGAATAAAGAATTTTTTATAGTTTCATTGTTGGTGTTGTAATAATGAGACTCTTTTCCGTGTATTTTTACAAAAGCATCATGCATTGTAAAAATATAAGGTATACACCTATCTCTTAATAGATTCCAAAAACCACCAGTATGATTATGAAACACATCATATTTTTCTATATCACTTTGTGTTATATCATCCAACCATTTTAAACTTACTTCATGTCCTCTATTTTTTGCTACTCTCATATATTGATATATGACTTCTTCTAATCCACCATATCCCTTTGGTGGAATATCAAGACCACAACCAACATGTACTTGCATTATTTTTAAATTATTAGTTTCTTCTTCTTTTTTCTCTTCTTTCTCTAAAACATGTATATTTCGTGTAGACAAAACAATATCAGGAACATCTATTATATGCTTAACCATAGAAATAAAATGTATTCTATTATCTTGTGCATACCAAAAAGTACTTCTACCATCTGATATAATAACCTCTTTTATATTTTCAATATTATCAGATTGATTACGATTGTTTTGATGTAAATGTACATTGTCTGAAAAAAAACTTAATTCAAAATTTGTCGCAGGAAATTTAGATATAAGTTTTCTTATTGTTTCTGGAGTATCATGTAAATTTATTTTAACAAAATAATAAGAAACATTTTCTAGATATTTTTCGAAAACTATATCGTGATCAAAAAATAATTGATTTACTTTTGACATTTGTTCTTGAGAATAATCAAAATTCAAAAAACTTACATTTTGTCTCTCTGTTTCATAATTCAATTTGCTCAAATAAGTAGATTCTGCTAAATCATAGATGTCATCAAAATATTTAATGTTTCTAGGATACTCTAATATAAAATCACTTCTATCTTTTCTTTCATTTATTACTAATTGTGCTTCTCCACGTGGATTCCAGTTTCTAAAATTTTCACATTCTCCGTGTTCTCTTGCGAGATATGCTGTTCTGGGTATTGTTAACCATTTTCCATATCTTTCTAAATGTAAAAGCCACTGTCCATCATTCGATAAACAAGCATCATTATCTTTATGTTCTGGAAAACGTAATCCTGGTAAATTTTTAAATATTCTTAAATACCCAAAAATGTTTGATCGTTGGGGCCACAACTTTTCAAATCCTTCCAAAAAAGAATTATTATCTCTCGACATGTATACATTGTCTTTAAAATTATCAAAAAGATTTGTTGTGTTTTGAGGCAGAGTATTAAAATACTTATTTGCATTAAAATGTAGTAAGACTGCTTCAGGAAACAAATTAAAATAATAAATTATTTTGTCAAACGTTCCAGGTAAAATCGTATCATCAGCATCTAAATGACATACAATTTCACCAACAGCATGAATTTGTGGATTCCACCAAATTTCTTTTTTATGTCTAGGCTCTACTATTCTTATTCTAGGCTCTTTTCTTTTTAATTCTTCCATTAATGTGCGAGTATTATCACTTGAAAAATCATCAGCAAGAATCCATTCCCAATGATCATAAGTTTGATAAAAAACAGAACTCGCTAATTCTTCTAAAAAAGACTCAGCATTGTAACAAGAAGTTACAAGAGACAATTTAAAACGTTTCATACTCTATCTCTTCATCTGTTAATAAAGTTGTACCATCCTTAAAAGATTTGTCTAAATAAGATTCGCCTGAACATTGAATTGAAATAGGAGATTTAACTATACCACATTTCTTATCAGGAAAAATATTATTATTCAACCACAAATCATATGTGTCCCATTTTGTTTCTTTTAATTTTTTTCTAAAATACGCTTTTCTCTTTTTATCTGTGGGCAGTAAATAACAATGTGCTTCAGACATTCTATCTGTTACACCACAATGCTCATAATCTTCGTGTTTCCAATCAGGAATTCTTTTTCCGAAAGACATATAATACAAATCATGTTGATTTATATCATCCAATCTATCCATAATTGATCTATAAACTTCATGAACGGGTTTTATAAAAATAGCATCGCATTCACAAAATAAAACTGCATCAAATTCATCATTTAAATGTTTGTTTATAGCAGTTTTATGAGCTAAAAAATTACCATAATGAGCGGGTGTTAATTTATATTCTCCAGGTTTCATTCGTACATCAGTAGGTCTAGCACATGTATCTTTTGGGGGCATATCTTTATATAAAGGATTTATCATTTGTTCGTATACCCAATCAGAATATTCAGACAATTTTATAAGATGTTTTATCGATTCTTTTTCCCTTTCTCCGTCTGGATCAACAAGCATATGAACTATTTTTATTTTTGGTTTTCTTGTTGCCCATAAATTTCCCAACTGACCTGATTCTGTTATTTGTGAATCAGCAATTACTTGATAACCAAGACCTTCTAATCTTGCTATAAAACTATTTGCTTTGCCTTTCATATATTCAACACCATGTTCATTCGTGCCACATGGGTGTGCTTCCATAGAAAGTTTTCTCAACTTATATCTAAAAAAATCATTAGAAACAGCCGGAAATATATCCCATTCCGCCCCTTCACAATCTACCTTTAATGCATCTATTCTATCAATATTATTATTTTTCATAAATTGGTCAAGTGTAACACAATCAACGAATTCTTCTTTTCTTACACCGTGGTTTTCTTTATTGTCTACATCATTATTATAAGTTTCATAAAAAGAATTACAAGAACTGGAACCAATAGAAATAAACCTTCTGGGAGTATTGTCAGAAGAAATTGCTAAATTATATTTTTTAACATTTTTATATTTCGCTAAATTTTTACATAAAACATTAAAAGTTGTTTTAGTGGGCTCAATCGTATGAATATGAGAAACTCCTTTATTTAAAGCATACATATCAAAAAATCCATAATGTCCACCAATGTCAATTACAGTATCTCCTTCTGTCAAATTTAATTTATCATAATATTTCAATATCAAAGTTTCATAAAGAGTATACCAAGAAGAAGGATCATCTGCTATTCCATGAAACTTTTTTCTTTCTCCGAGAACTTTAATATCTACTTCATTTTTCCACGGAAATACTTTTTCGTATAAAAGATGATGATTATCTACTAAATTTTCATCACTTATATTAGAAAAATAATCTTTAGGTGCATCAAATATCTTTACTATAAACCCATTCGTAACATCTTTACCACAATGTGGCTGAGCCCACATAGAATTTGTTATAATATGTGATCTGTAAGCCAACAACCCAGTACCTAATTCATAAACACACAATAATTTTTCATGAAAACAGTTATAAAAATTTAAAAAATGAAATGTTACTTTTGTTTCATCCATTGAACAACTTACAATTTTATCACTAATACCCAACATCCTATGCAACTTAACTGCATTAATATTAATATCATCAGAAAGCCAAGTAAGTTTATCATTATATTTGTCTAGATATGAATCTAATTTGTGTGCTAATACAGGCATGTCCCAAGATAGTGCTTCTTTTATTACTATTGGATTTGTTTCTTTATCAAACTCATTGCCTTTAGAAGTGAACAAAAACAAATCCATACATGAATAAAATCTATCTCTATCTTCTCGTTCTCCCCAAACTGTACAATTATCGGGTAAATCTTTTGTTAAAGGTTCCCAATATTCTTTAAAATTTTCTGCAAGATTTCCTACAAAATGAAATTGTACTTCGGGTAAAAGTTTGGCGTATTCAATAATTTCTGCTTGATTTTTTCTTGATGTCCATAACCCAACGTTCAATACGTGTTTCAAAGCAGGATCAATCCCCAATTCTCTTAGAGTAACATCTCTGTGTTTGTCTTTTGATTTTTTATCAACAGGATATTCTATAACACAAGCAGGAACATCTATTTTTCTAAAATTTATTAATTGATTATCACTACAAAATAAAAATTTATCAGGTAAAAATATTTTAGCATCAGGACTAAATGAAGAATCATGAGAAGTTTCAAAAATTAAATAATTTCTACTTTTTTTATAAATTTTTTCTGCTATTTCATTATCCATAAAAAATTCGGGCATTTCTTCAAAATGAATAATATTTGGTCTTATTTCATCTAAATACTTTAGTATATCAGTTTTATCTTCGGACAAAGTTATTAGCCGATCATTTAAAATGTTCAATATTTTATCTTTTTGAACTCTATAGATACCATAATCGTTATATTCGATCACATAAATATCATTGTCACTATGTAATAGTTCTATTTTTTTGAGAAGATATTGGGGTGCGCCACCTGTAGATAAATGGGGGGTAATATATAGGATTTTCATAAGCACTTTTCTTTTAATGACTAAATAAATATAAATAACATATAAGATTATAATTATATAGTTTACACTATTTTGAACTTTATGTCAATGGATTATTTATGACACAATACAGACACTTATATTGGGATTCCGGAGGTCAAGACCTTCGGATGTTTGCAGATGGAGGCGGCGCTTCTGGTACTACTTTAGAAGTTCTTAGTTATTATCTAAGAAAAAGATATGCATATCTTTTAGACACGGGAGGAACTACTATTCCAGGGACAATGGGGAATGATGGAGGAAAGACTCAACCCGACAGTACGTGGTATCAAATTGGGGGGGCGACTAATACTCACAGAATAATGGGACAACATACAGAACCAAATGATAATATTCCCCTAGACGACCCCACCTACGATGCCCTACATGAACCAGATACAGATTTTACTTCTGATCAAACAACTACCGCACAGGAAGTTACGTTGTATTACCAAAATAAACTGGCAGAAGTTCCTGGCATTGATCCCCCTGATTCCGCAACAATAAACAACACAGGAATATTATATTGGTCTGATCCCGATTTAAAAATAGGACCAATTTCCGAAACTGATCTTCAAGACACACTTGCAGATCATTGTCTTACTCAAATGGTATCTGGAGATGAAGTAGGCACTTATAGAGTTGCGACAACGGCTCCAAGCGGAGGAACCTGGTCTGATAAAGGACAGTTTATGGACGATACAATATATCTTAGTTCTGGAGAACCGGGTTTAGAAGAAGGCGACTATCATGTGACGGGGTGGGATACGCCAGGCCATAACAACTACCAACAAACGACTCAGGGTGATTATAGATTATGGCTAAAAACTGCAAATACAACTGAACCAACAACTCCAGATAACTATATTAGGTGGGACGACACCAATAATGAAATACAATTAGAATCCAGCACAGATTATAGTGCTACATCTAAATTAATAAATGATGTTTATCTAAACATAATCTACAGAAGACATCCAAAATATGCGGTAAGCACCGTGACTTATGAAAACTACACGATTAGGGGAACAATATACGACTACATACACACCCACGGTAACTACGATGTTGTTTTAAGTGGTCCTACGCCGGCGCCGAACCAGCCATGGTACCAGGATGGTGTTTACACAAGAACATATGAACCAACTGGCACAATTGTTAATAACACAGGTCCCGCTTATTTTGCCATAATAGGACTTACAACACCCACCGATCCATAGGAGAAAATATAATGATTGATTTCGAAACTGCTAGTACAGTTGCAAACTATGAAACCTGGTTGAACTACTGGAAACAATGTAGGGTATCTTCAATGTGGCATAAACGCCCAGATTTTACAGCAGAAGACAATCCCGTTGTAATACGTTGGAGAGAAATACCAGAAGATGAAGATATAACTAAGCCTCATCCAGACATTGCGGTACAGCAGATATTAACGCCTCTGGAAACACTTTGTTTTAAAGCAGTAAGAGAATCCCTTCCCGATGAACACATGTGCAAAACAATAGTAGGATTACAAAAGGCCACAGCAAATTATCATGATAGCATGGCACAAAGGGAAAAAGATTTTGGAGAGTATTTGGAATATAAAAGAAACGGTAATCTTAAAGTAGAAACTATTGATGAGACACAACCCATTTCATGGGAATCAATAAGAAGTGCTTCAACAGAAGAATTATTTCAAACAAAACTTGAAATATTTGAATCTCCACCAGTTCAAGAAAGTGAAAATAAAGAATATCGTAGTAATATTAGAAAATCAGCTTCTATCATTGAAGCAATGTATTGGTACTATTTAATAGTTAATGATGTTAAAGCAACCGAATCAGAAGAAAAAGTTCCTGAAAATATAGATTCACTACTTGAAGATATTCCTTCAGAAGCAATTTTTAAATGGAAATTGCAACTTTTCGAAAAAGAAGGTGTTCAAAATAGTGAAAACAAAAAAGCTAGAAGCAAAATTAGAAAAGCAAATAATTTAGTTGAACTTATTTCAGCTTATGCTGAAATAGTTTAAACCTAATGTTAATGGATTATATATGACAGTACAGAGACATTTATATTGGGACTCCGGAAATAAGGATCTTCGGATGTTTACTGATACCAACTTAGAAGTTCTTAGTTATTTTCTAAGAAAAAGATATGCAACACTTTTAAATACAGTAAATACCACTCCAGGATACATGGCCAATTCAGGAGAAGGCCAAATAGATAGCACTTTTAGTTCAATAGGAGTTGCCAACAATCATTTAAGAGCCCAAGGTTCGCTGAATGAAACAGATGATAATACTCCATCAGGTGGTGCAGAACCAGATTCAACATTTGGATCTGACCAAACAACTATATCGAACACACAAACAGTTTATTATCAGGCTTACAGTCACACTACAGCATTTGGAGCAACTGAACAAGCCTCAATAAATAACATGGGAATATTATATTGGACCACTCCCGATTTAAAAATAGGACCCGATTCCGAAACTGATCTGCGTGATACTCTTGTAACTCATTGTATTACTCAAATGCTAACTGGCGATGAAGTGGGTTCTTACAGAATAGCAACTTCTGCTCCAAACACAGCAAGCGGAGTAAGTGGAGGATGGGTTGACAAAGGAAGATTTTTTCTTGATACAATTTATGGAAACGCTTCTTATAATGATTATAAATTATGGCTAAAAACTGCAAACACAACTGAACCCTCAAGTCCTGACAATTATTGTAGATGGGACTCTACAAATAATGAAATACAATTAGAATCCAGCACAGATTATAGTGCTACATCTAAATTTATAACTGATTGTTATTTAACTATACTTAAAAGAAGGCATCCTTTATATAATGTTTCAACCACCAATTCGGGAACACATAGAGGAACTTTTGAAGATAAAAAATATGCAAGTACCACAGATACCTTGTCCGGACCTTCAGGAGGGGTATATACAAGAACATATACACCATCAGGATCTATGACAGATGCTTCTGGACCATATTATTTCGTATCACCAGGTGAAAGAACACCGTAAATTGGAGAAAACATAATGCCTACTTTAGACGAATCATATCATGCATCAGATCACAAAACGTGGACAGCATATTGGAAACAATGCAGAATCCTCAACATTTGGCATAAGTATCCAGATTATACTGATGAATTTAATCCATTGTGGATACGTTATAGAGAAATACCCGAAGGAGAAGATGTAACTGAGAGTCATCCTGAAATTCCTGTAACACAAATAGAGGCCCCCTTAAATACAGAATGTTACAGGGCATTAATAGATTCATTACCCAAAAATCATTTACTCAAATCAAGAGAGGGTATAGAAAAAGCCACTGCGGCTTGGCATAATGCTGTGATAAAACAAGAAAAAGATTTTGAAGAGTATTTGGAATATAAAAAACAAGGTGATCTTAGAATTGAAACTATTGATGACACAAAACCCATTTCATGGGAATCAATAATGAATGCTTCAACAGAAGAATTGTTTCAAACAAAACTTCAAATATTCGAATCCCCTCCAGTACAAGAATGTGAAAATAAAGAATATCGTAGTAATATTAGAAAAGCAACATCAATCATTGAAGCAATGTATTGGTATTTTTTGATAGTTAGTGGTGAGGCACCGAAAGATGATGATACAAAAGTAATAATTCCTGAAGATGTAAATGTTTTAATTGAAGATATTCCTACTGAATCAATTTTTAAATGGAAATTACAGATTTTCGAAAGAGCAGATGTTCAAAATAGTGAAAACAAAAAAGCTAGAAGCAAAATTAGAAAAGCAAATAATTTAGTTGACCTATTTTCGGCTTATGCTGAATTAGACAAAAAAGAATAATCTATATCTTCATATTTAAAATGTATTATTTTGATATCATCATGAAACCCATCTAAATAAACATATTCTCCTGGATATTGGGAATTTATTAAGGCGAGTTCTTTTAAATTTTTCTTATTACACATTCTAGTTACCCATGTTTCAGGAAGATATTTTAATTTTAATTTTTTCTTTACTTGATCCTCCACAAAATATTGTTCCCCATTAACTGGTCCTGTTGTTATTTTACGTATAATATAATGTTGTGACCAATAACTGATATCACTCATAAACTCATCATAAATGTATTTACAATCTTTTGGATAATATTTTTGAAATCCTCCACACATTGAATATTTTTTATTCCAAGTATCACTCCACCAAGATTTTGCAGATAAAAACTCGCCTCTTTCTATGGGATAATCAATTGCTTTAACATAATCATTAATAAAAAAAGTATCAATATCTATTACAAGAACAGGCTCATCAATATCCATATTCATGACTCGTAATTTATTCCACTGTAAGTCTACTCCTGGTAATTCATCTCTAATCCACGTAACATTTGATATTTTTGAATTAATATAATCTTCAACTTTTTGATCATATTTGTCACGCACTCTAACTGCAAAAACTTTTGTTTTATTCATTTTTAATCATATTAAGTGGAGCATTGGTCCAACTATTATTCATTAAAATATTTGCTCTTGTTTCTGGTTTGGTAAAATCATATTCTCTAAAAAATTCGCCATTCACATGAATGGTTATGTTTTCAAGGCCTTCTTCAGAAAAAGAATCTGTTACATAAGCCCAATCCGCTATCTCAAAAGTACGATATAATACTCCATTTCTAAAAATAGCACATTCAATCCTTCCCTTTGGAGGCATAGCAAAAAATCTATAAATTTCATGATCAAGATCCCATGCAACACAAATCCAAGGATGATCAACATCAGTATAAATTTGTTGTTTTTCAAATCCTATTTTTTTAGAAGTCTCCTCAAGATTTTTTATTACAATATTTTCTTCAAATAAACCTTCTTGTTTATTCAAATAAGACATACCAAGAACATATCCCAATAATTCTTCTCCCATTCCCATACCTTGATCTATAATCATTTTTTTAAGATGATCATCAGAATACATATTCAGTCTTCGATATAAAAATTCTACATCACAAGACATAATTAATGTCATAATTTGCCAATGTCTTTTTTTTCTTCCGCCCCAACCATCATCAATATCTAAAGCCTCTTTCTCACGTTCATATACTACTGCTTGTTTTCTTTGATTTAATATAAGATCACTATTTTCTATTAATTCATCATCAAAAGGCAAAAATCCATCATAATCAAATAAATGTATTACTTTTTTATTAAGAATTTTTGCATATGCAACACCAGCAAGCAATAAACGCAAAACTGCCATTATTGTATTATTTTTAAAAAATTCTTTACTTGCAATATTAAAAACAGGTTTAAATCCTTCTTTACCATCATCAGCAAAACAATATTGAATCAAATATCCTTTATATACAGGATCATCAAGTAAAACATTATCTTTATCATAAATTGCATAATCAACTAATTCTTGTGTATCTTTATCAAGAGGCAAATGAGTTGTGATTATAACATCATAACCAAAAGATTTAAATTGCTTTATGAATTTATGACAAACTGCTTTTCTTTGTTCATCAGACAAATAAGCATGTATCAAAACTATATCAGATGTTTTATCTAGTGAATTACGTATTTTTTCATCCATCCTTCTATTCTCATCGCAGGAGCAAATTCATGATTGAACAAACAAACAGAATAATCTAATTCTTGTCTATTCCAGGGATAAGACCAACATACTTTATCATCATAAGTATTATAATCCATTTCTTTGTAAATATATTCATCAATACCTTTCCAATATTTTACTCTATTATAATCTTCATCTTCATAAAATTTATCATAGATATAAGAACAATCTCCTTTCCATGACATTATTGAAGAATTCAGAGGAGTATGTAGTGGCGCTCTCCACCAAGCATTAATAAGTGTAAAATTATCTTTAATCAAATGATCTATGGGCTTCTTAATAATTATATCTAAATCAAAATATAAATAATTTACATCATCAGTACATTCCTTAAACATTTTAAGTTTATCATATACACTACCTTCTCCCTCTCTTATGATATGATATTTCGTGTCGCTTCTTTCTCCAAATTTTTTTATCATATAAATGATATTATTCTCATACCATTCATCATACTTCTTTCCAGTACGTACAAGAACAACAACTACCATTTTCCTATCACCATAAATCTATCATATAATGGTAAAGATCGTTTTCCTTTATATAAAACTTCTTTAATTTGATTTTTTTCTATCAACTCATCAACATTTTTTACACAATTTATATGATCTTTTACATCAAAATAATTATTTGATTGTATTGCTAAAATGGGCTTTACTGGATAATCTTTATAATATTCTTTCATAGAGACCATATCGGACATGTGTTCTGAAGAAGTGTTTATTATTAATTGTCTTCTTCTTACTTCTTTACGTTCAAAAAAATCTCCAAATTGTACAATTTTAAACTTTTCATCAAAATGATTTTTATATTGTGCGAATATCTTATGACAATTTTCATCTAAATCATATAAATCAAATTGCTTTATGTTAAAACTTTTTGATAACATCTCAATCAACGGATATCCAAACCACGAGCCTATTATGTCAATATGAAACTCATCAAAATATTGTATTTTTTCCAACTCTTGAGAAAGCCATAATTTAGATTCATATTGTCCCTGAGATACAGAATCTTCAAAACTATTAGAATATGAAGGTAGGTTATTATTAACCCATTGATTGACCCAATAATATGGCGTTTCTCGATTATTATTTTCACATATAGAGATTTCTTCTTTATGCTCTCCAATAGTTTCTCTAATCGAACCAATAGTTTCTCTAATCGAGCCAATTTCCGTATTAAGTTCTCCAATTTTTATATTGTGTTCTCCAATTTCTTCATTATAAGAACCTATTTCAATATTATGCAGACTTATATCGTTTTTATTTTTTCGCCAATTATATATTTGTTCCATATACACAATAATGTTTATATTTTTTATTTTTACTTTGTATTTCAAATGAATCAAAAACTTCTGTCAATTCATTGTCTTCTATTAATTTATCAATCGAATGAATAGGATTACAATCTCCATTATGTTCTTTATCATCACCTCTTAATATAAAAATGCCTCTATGCATTTTACCCACAGGATATGTTTTTTCACAATTATAATGCAATACACAAGTACGCAATTTAATATTATCAAATACAAAATCATTACACGTTACACTTGGCATATCTCTAAAATTAATATCATAATTTATATTATCAATTTCTATATCCAGTCCCCTTAATGTTTTAATAAATTTAAAACTAGGACAACATAATACAGAAATTTTTTCATGATTTACAACCCAAGGGAATAACTTTTCCATAATTCCTGTACTGATGATTCGTGTAATTCATAATGCTTGATTTCTTTCATACCTTTATTATTATAAAGATGCGATGTATTAAATAATGTCACCTTATTTTTTAATTGATAATTTTCTTTATTATAATTTGAAAATAATCCATTTTCCCATAAATTCAATCCGCCATTTCTGTGGTGTTGATAAAACAAATATTTGTCTAAACTCTTATATGTCCACTTTATTTTTTCCCAATTTTTTTTAGTATAGTCTAAGAGCCAAGATGCTGTTCCCTTATCCCATGCAACAAATGATGAATTTGTATGACAAGATACTCCACGACCATAATTGAATAAACTTATTTGTTCATAGTTGTTCCAATAATTCCATATAAATGTAATATTATGATGTTTTCTTGTTATCAATTCAGTTACATCTTCATGTACTAATACATCTAAATCTATCCAAAAGTTTTTATCATATTCGTCATTATCAATAAGAAATAATTTCTCATAAGTAAAAACTCTCTCTGTATTATATGGTCTAAGTTCTTCAATATCTTTTATTTCGATTTTAGAAGATATTCCTTTGGGTTTATCAGTATAACACACAAAATGAAATGGAACTTGACAATACTTCAACAATCCCCCATACGTTCTATTAACATAGTCAGAATTATATTTTGTGCCCCATTTAAGACAATTAATTTTAATATTATTCATAGATAAATGTCGGTGGTGGGGGTTCAGTTCCTTGGTGTTCTGCAAAAGGATCGTCATATGGCTTGTGTACAAACCAACTCGTATCAGGATCATTATTATTTAAAATATCATTACAAAACAATGCAAATTTTTCATTCTGTTCTACCGTCATATGATTATCAAGAAATTCCTCCGGACCAATATATTTTCCTACCATATATGATATCGGTATTGACACATAGTAAAAATTAGGTGTATTCAAATAATTAAAATCCAAATCATGCAATAGCTTAGTAGATTTAATATTAAAATTTTTATATTTAGAAGTATGATGATCAAGACTGAAACACGTAAACACTAAAAAATTAAATTTTTTAAATTGTTTAGATAACAAATGTAAAAATGTAATATTTTTTACATTTTCATATAGATACATCGGTCCCAAAGTATTAGCGACTGTTTTTATTTCAGGAGCATATTTTTTGTATCTATACTTACCATATCGTAACTGATTTTCTGTTCCATGAATAGTATTTTCTTCGGTTATATCATCGCCTTTCAAATGAGCCAATAGAGTGTGGCCGGCGTCCGTATTCGGTTCGTGAATATCCTCTGCTAATAAAAAAATACCATCTGCTAATCCATCATGATCTAACCAAGGAAATTCCATCCTTTTCTGGTCTGATAATAATACAATAATAGTGTCTAGAGATTTAATGGGGGGGGAATGTCTATCAGAAGAGTCTTCTAAATGCCTAATTAATTTTCTTAAACTCCAATTAGGACCCGTTCCCCCTTTACCATTACAAAACACTTCCTGATTTTGTAATTTTTCCAATTCCGCTGGCCAAGCACCGGATCCATAGTCCTCACCAAAACTATCAGAATATATGTGTATAGTCATTTTATCTCCATTAATAAACTTTTTATCTTTTTTAAATTATTCATAGATAAACAATGGCTCCATTTCTCTACAATTCTCAAGGGGGTCATCATAAGGCTCAGTTTTGACAAACCAAGATTTATCAATTTCATTATACATTATAACATCATAAACTAATTGTCCAAATTTAATATTTTGTTCTGTTGTCATATGATTTAAGAGGTGTGCGTGGCGGTGTCCGCGTGGCGGCTGTTTCGGCCCCACTATATGACCAATAGGAATTTTCACATAATCAAAATTATCAATATCCAAAGAATCAAATGTTAATAAATCCAACAATTTTGTAGATTTTATATTAAAATTCTTATAATAACTTAGGTAATGATTTAAACTAAAACAAGTAAAAACTATAAATCGAATTTTTTTAAAATTATTTGCTATTAAATGTAAAAAAGTAATATTTTTAACATTTTCATATAGAAACATTGGTCCTAAAGTTTGAGCAATAATTTTAATCACGGGACTATATTTTACAATAGTGTCTATCTCTTCCTCCCCTTGGTCGTCCAAAACATGTTCCAGGTAATGGTTATTTTCATCTTCTCCAAGTTGAAAGATACCACAAGCGGAATCTTTTCTTTTCAAAAATGAAAAGTTTAGTCTTTTTTGATCTGACAAACACACCACTACCGTATCATAAGGCGTAATAAGTTCTTCTTCTAATTGTAAAACAAGTTTTGTTAAAGCATCATTAGGACCTGTTCCAGCCTCAGCAAGACATCTCACTTTCTCTTTTTTCAATTTTGACAATTGGTGAGGCCAACCCACTTCGTCAACTCCAAAACTATCTCCAAAAATATGAATAGTCATTTTATCTCCACTGATCTCCAAATGCATCAAATCCAGATCCACATTTTTCTGCACAAACTTTTGATTTTCCCTGTGAACAAGAAGTTATATTCCAAGACTGTTCAATCTTTTTGAAAAAATCTCCTTCTATAATTTCATTTAGGGGTTTATGGAAAGCATTAATATTTTTAATATCATCTATATAAGACCATATTTGCTTTGATTGCTCCCTGTATACTTTGTGTAATTTTCCAGCGGTCCAGCAACAAGGAGTAACCAAACCTTCTGCTGAAATATAAATTTCTCTTTTCTTTAAAGATTTACATTCTATTTTAGTAGTATCTAAGTAATCTTGAAAAGTACCATGTTGCTTAATCAATTTATCATATTCATTTACACTCTTATTCTGATGTTCTGTCTTAATTGGTGGTTTAATCTCATTCCCTTTACTGGTTATCTTTTTATCAATCTTATGATGGGTTTTTTTATCAATCTTATCATCAGGAATGAAATTCTTTACCGTTCTATAGCTTTGTACCCATCTTCCGGTTTTCTTCTTCTGAAAATCAAGTCCGAATAATTTAGCCATACGTTCTGCTTCTTCCACTTGATGCTCATTATGTTCAAATATTAAAAACACCCATGTTCCTTGACCCCCCGCTTGAGTAAAAACATCCATTGAGTTTTCAACTCGTTTCCAATCTACATTTACTCGATACAAATGATTTGTATCTTCTAAACCATCTACTGAAAAAGATACCTTACCTTTATCACCAAAAATTCCTGCAAGTCTTTTCCACCAATCGTCTGATCGTCCTCCGGCATTTGTAATCATCCCAAGCCACATTTCATTATTATTATAACGCAACCATTCATACATGTCAAGGGTGTCTTTTGCAATCATAGGATCTCCATGATTACCACACATGAAAAAACCATCCAATTGTTGTGCAAGATTAGCATCGATGATCTGTTTAAATTGTTCAATAGAAATTTCAGCATTCTTTATGTGTGGATTATTTGTTCTATCACACATAGGACACTTTGCCTGACATCTTTGTGTGGGTTCAAAATGAACGTGTCTTATATCTTCAAATTTATACATTTTTCTTTCAATTTAGTCAAACATTCTTCAAAATTTTCTGAACAAAAATATCCCTGCTCATTAAATTCAAAAATAAATTCTTTAAGGTCAGTAAATGCAATAGTATCAACATTCATTGCTCTAGATAAATGAGTCCACATTCCTTCTGATGCTATAAGCAAATGACTTTGAGATAACAACTCTACATTTTTTGCATAATTTAAATCTTCTAGTC
>Ga0098057_1000222_pt1 | contig 21178 bp, 6 predicted proteins | sample 18_taG_FD_77072 | JGI IMG/M metagenome (GOLD analysis project Ga0098057, IMG submission 77072) | Marine viral communities from the Subarctic Pacific Ocean - 18_ETSP_OMZAT15316 metaG | ecosystem: Environmental > Aquatic > Marine > Oceanic | place: Pacific Ocean | collected 2015-01-19 | reverse complement strand
CGCATTCATAGCGCTCTTTGAGCTCAGCCTGAAGACGGTGACCGGTGTCACAATCTCCATGCTGGTGCTCAATGAGCTCCCCGGCCTTGAAGTACTCTTGGTAGAGTGCGACATCGACGGGACCGCATTGAACGCAGAACTCAACACGAATCTTACCCATAGATAAGGCTCCTGAAGAGGTGGTGCCGTGACGCTCACGGCGGCCCGTGCATCGCACGGATGGGAGTTTCGGCAAAGGTCACGCGTGAAGCGTGCCTTCGTTGTACTGGGTGCGGAGAGACTCGGCGGCCCATTGGTCTGAATCTTCGTCGCCCACGATAAAGCGGAGGCCCAAGATTATATCGTCTGTCTCTTTCTTATAGGCCTCAAGCTCAATGGACTTGGCATCCATCTTCTCCTGAAGCTCGCAGTGGAGAGCATAGGCATCATCGAACTCGGCTTGTGCCTTGTGATACTCAGCGAGAGTCCTCGTCATCTTCTCCACATCCATCCCACGGAGGGCGGCTATGAACAAAACATGCATCTGCTGACGCTTTGTATCGGCCTCGCCAAGCGGCATTCCGAGATGCCTCTGTGCAGTCTCAAGGGCGACCTTCTCGATGGCGAGCCGTTCGAACACTCTGTTGCGTTCGGACAGGATCTTGAATGCGTATGCGGTAATGTCAAGTGTACTCATTGGTTTGCTCCTTTCAAGAGCGGTGGGGGTAAGGTTCTGCCTCATCAGTACCGTGTGAACAATCACGGTAGACTCCCATTGCTGGGAGTTTCGGCTAATGTCAGACTGGGATCTGACTCATACATTTATGAAGGCTAACGTAACCTGGGTATTCCAGTAGCGTATCGCCACGGACACCAAAGTACACGTGCGTTTCGTGAAGGCGGATCGGGTCACAGAGACCTTCTCCACCATCGAATCTGTGGATGTAGGAGTACGTGTACCGACGCTCGTTAAGCTTCGATTGAATAACAACGACCTTCCTACATACTACTCGTTCAGGATCATACTGCGGCAGATCGCCAGCTCCAACTGCGAGACCTAAGGAAGCACACTGTGTCTCAGTGCTCTTAGAGATCAGGATGAAATCATTATGATCATTGTGCATGCTCATGGTTTTGCTCCTTTCGAGCAAGGGGGTTAGGGGGGGGATACATTCCCATTATGTGTTCTTACCCTCGTGTAAATTCGTGACCCCCTAGTCGATTCTCTTGTCATCATGATCGAGTTTACCCAGTACATCCCAGTTCAGGAATAACCAGAGATTTGTCTTATACTTTAATTTCTATGCCAGTCCTCCGGGCATCGCCAGTTTCACTGGTTGCTCTTCTATAGCAGCTACTAGGTCTGTACTCCTAGCTTGCCCTGAGGGGGCCGGAGGGCTCGTCTGAGGGCTTTGTTTTTCAGGCGGGGTCGGAGACTCTTTGGGTTCTAGGGCGGCTCTCCGCTGCTCTAGGAAGCTCTCCTGCATATCGTAGGGTAATTGATGCCAGATATCCTGAGAAGACCTATTAGAATCCAGAATTCCTACCTCATTTAGTATCTCTCTGAGGAGATATCTCTCATCAGCCACATTGCTTGTAGCTGCCTGTGTTCCCATGTGATTAATAGATTTTCCTGTACCCTTAGACTGTCTCATATAGTCTTCACCTAGAATCTGATATAATACAATTCTCATTTCTGCTGGGACAAAGGCTCTTAGAGCATTGATTACTCTATGGGGTTCGATATCCTTTTTAGAATCAAACCCTTGCTCGGCTATCTTCCAAGCATTCCCACCATATCCTAGAGTAGCACCGAATGGGATTACTTGCATAGTACCGCTACCATATCCCCATCCTACAATAATAGATACCATCTCAGAGACCATTCCAAGGTAACGACCCAAGTGAGGTAATCTAGCCATTGACATCAACAAAGTTTTCGTAGGTTCCTTTGCCCATTTTTCCCTCAAATCTTCTAAACTATGTCCTACAGCTAACATCAAAGAGGACATATATATCATATCTAATATAGCGTATGAAATTAAATTAAACACCATACGACTTGGGCTGAATCGTGCCATTTTTCTATAGATCTGTTGAGATGCAAATAAGACTGGATATCGTCGGAAGATTTCAATCATTGTATCCCATGAACCATTGCCTGTATAAGAATCGAAGGGATTAGGATTAACAAGAACCTCTTCAATGAATCTTCTTTCGGCTCTCTTAAGGGCCTGAATTAGTTTCATCTTATCTCTCATATGACCATCTATTAACTCATTCGTATTTGTATGAAGAATCATTTCTCCAAGGTGATAGGTTCCGTTGGGTTTAATATCTACTAATTCCTTCAACATCTTTAGTTTATTGGGGTCTGAAAAGATTCCTTCTGTTACTAGATAAGATAATAAAGCGGTGTCTGGTGTTGCTATACCAACACGCTTCATTACAGCCTTCAGCTTCTTTCTATCAGTTGGTTTTATATCTTTTATTACTTTTGCTACCTCGTTCAGTTTCTTATTATCCAGATTATCTCTAATCCAGTTTCTAAAAATTATAGCCCTACTAGTAGCAATCATCTCATGAATATGTCCAGCCAAGTGCATATTCCGTTCTCCTAACCATTTTATAGCTTTCGCACCAAAACTCTTTCGTATATCTGAAGAAGGTGTTGAGAAATCAGGAACAAAGCCTTGTGAGAAAGCTCTTAAGATTTCTGATTGATCTCTCGCTACAGTTTTACGAACTTCTGGAGATAAACGTCGGGGTAAAGCTAAGACAGATTCCATAACCCCACTTAGGCTTCGACGGCCAAAGATATTATCCATAACATTCATCATATTCTCTACAATCATAGTAGCCATAGTTAAGTTTGTACCATAGATAATACGAACTATATCTGGGGAATACTTACCTAAGAAGTTCATCCACGAATCGGCACCATCTATTTTACTAGAAGCACGCCCCAAAACAACATCTAGTTTTTCTTCTAGTGTATCTAAACTTGTGTCTAAATTCTTTCTATCCGTAATAGAAATCAAGGTACCATCATCATTAGCTAGAATGGGATGGGCTGTATCATTAAGTGCTTTCTTAAATAATTGTATAACTAAATGAGCGGGGGTGTGTCTTGAATTATTAGCAGTAATACCAAAGGTCTTACTAAACATTGATTGAAGCATAGTATCTTGTCCAACACTACGCATGATACCATCAGCCAACTTATCTGGAGACCACACTAAGAATTTAGCAATCTCAGGTATGTCCATAACTTCTGTTACTTGGGGAATACTCCAAAGTTTTGGGAAGTGGGCATTTACGCCAGCTCCATCAATAATATTCCGTAGATGAACATCCATAACTTGTTGAACTTCAACAGGGAAGTGGGGATTAGTATTTTTAGATAATAAAGAATCTGATATTCTAGAGTTCTTACTAGTAATATGTGCTAATCTTGTTTGCTGCCTGCCCGTAAGCTCACCTAATACCGTATCATAAGCCGTTGTAAAATCAGCATTATCGTGAACTTGGAAGAATAATCTTGTTCCTGTTTCTTCGTTCAGGCTACCCATAAGATTAAGAAGATCGTAAACCGCAGGAATAACAAAAGACTCATAGTATTCGCTGTCCTTCTTCATTAATCTTTCTTTCGCTCTACCTTGAGTTCCATCTTTATCATCTCTTAATTCGGCAAATAATTCTCTAGGATCTTTATTTGGATTTTCTTCTTGTCGCCTATGTTTTTCTGCATATATTAGCAGCTCTGAATAGACTCCCGGATATAATATCTCAATTCTTTTTAACTCTTCCAAACCTTCTTTTGTATTTTCAGGACTAACTGTAGGTAGAATACCCGCAACATATGCCGCAAAGGGATCTATGCGATCCGTCTGGTGTAAGATTTTATCTCTAACTTCTTTTCTAAAAGATTCCGTAAAATTAGTTTGGTCTTCTGCGGTAGCTCTTCCAGTCGAGAATAAACCAGTAGCAAAGCGATAAGGAACGATACTAGTTACATTAGACAATACCCGTCCGCCATTCTCCATGCTTACATGTTCTAATATCTCCATCATACCTTTATAATTTTCAACAATAGCATCAGCCAATTCAGCTAGCTCAGGATCTTTTATAAGAGCATCATCAGTAAACTTAGTAATAGTACCATCTATCTTTTTTAATATCTGGAGTCCAATCCTATCTTTGATTTTAATATTCTTCTCGTCTGGTATTATATCAGAAATTGCAAGGTGTGTTTCTATAAACCCAACTATTCTACGTTCAATAGCCATTTCTAAGTTTCCAATTTCCGTCGAAATCTGCTGTACTTCTCCTAAAGCCGAAACTACACTAGGTAAGCCATCAAGATTACCCCAGTGTCCGGGTAGTGTAGATAACGAATTATCAACCAAATTTGATAACCATACAATTAATTGGAATGGAGAGTTCCAAGTAAAGTTAGCTCCAGTACTACTTAGTTGTCCAGAAGCTAGTAGTTTTTTTCCTTTGGTCCTTTTATCATCAAAGAAAGGTAGATTATCCATAGCAGAATCTGCCAAGATACCAAACTCTCCATCCTTACCCATATAGATATTTCTCATTTCTCGGGTTATTAAACTAGCCAAGGCTCTGATTTCCATACGACTTGCTTCGTTTATTACCTTAGCTATATCTATTTCTCCCTCAGAAGAATATTTATTTTTCACAGATTCCTTGAGTTTAACGTATTGACTAAGAGACAAGCCCCATGGATCTAACTGGTTTCCGCCCAGTTCTTCCATTTGGGTCTCAAGTTCGTCTATCTTTTGAAGAATTTCTGCCTGCTCTTTTTGAAGCTTACCAAGTTCTCCCGGAACAGGTTCTTCTATTTGGTTTTCTAACTTCATTATTCTATTAGCTTTTTCTTGTTCTTCTATTTTATAACTATCTAATTCTTTAGATATTCCAGCAATTGTACTTTCTTTTGGAGCTTCCTTTGGCTCAGTAGTCATATACATAGGCCCAGTAGGTAAATTGTTTACTAGATTTTCATCTACTCCGTGTCCCATAGTACGATATATCAATCTTTGTAAAGCCTTAAATTCTTGAGGAGCCTCACTTTTAAAACTATTAAATACAGTAGATAGTCTAGACATCATCTTAGAGATATAGTTTAGAACTCGTTTCATCAGACCTTCGCTACGTTCATAAAGTTCAGCTTCTTTAGCTGTTAGATCTGAAACTAAAGGTAGGGAGTCATTTAATATATAATATCCTGTAATAGCCGCAATGAATTCTGTGGGATCTGGGTCACCCTTACTATCTGTTTTATCTAAATAATATTCATATTCTTTCTGTGCTTCAGGAGACCACACACCACCTCTAGCTGCCAAGACCACCTTCTTTAAAAGACTTCGTCCTGTTTTACTGAGATATAGCCTACGCCACTCCTTCCACTCTCTTCCTCCATATTGGATAAACTTAGTCATACCAACATGGGCAAACTCATGTGCTAATATATAAGCCAGTCTTGCGGCTGGTAGATCTTTATCTACAGCTAAACCAAGCTCATATTTATCTTCCTTTGTTTTTTCTGCAAACCCAAGACCATTGTCTCCATGCTTCTTTAAGAATGATCTCATATCTTCTAATGTAAAGTCTAAGTTTACAATAATACTGGGTTGAATTTGGAACACTCTTGCAACCACACTTCTTAGCATCCTAGCCTGTAAAGAATTCTCTGGGAAAGCATCATTGATTTTCTCTGAGATCTGTTTTAGTTCAGGATATTGTTTGCTAAACAGATCATGTGTTCTTGTGTTTACTCCTTCAGAAGGAACATCGGTTAATATTGGCGGGGCTTCTTGAGCTTGGTCTTTAGTAGCGGCTGCCAGTGCTAACTTAGCCTGCTGGATTTCGTCGCTAGTTAGATCTGCTTCCTTTTGTTTTTTTGCTAGAACTAAAGCAAACTCTATTGACAAGTCAGAGTCTGCGGCAAGCGGAATAGTCCCGGCTACTATTCTCTCCATAAACAATCTAGCATCCCAGTAGAATTTATTAAACATTTCTGCTTCTGGTAACTGAGCAAGTCTTTGAATTTTTCTATAGTTATTCCGAGCTGTTTGATAGTTTTCTCTAACCTTAAGCAACTTCATTTCTAATTCCGCATCACTGATACCTTCTTTTACTAACCCAAAGAAAATAGCCATAGACTCAGAATCAAGATCAGGATCTCTTAAAAGTAAAGCCATCATCATAGCAATTTGAGTATCGCTGTTTTCTAAATTATGATATTCTACATTTGCTAAGACCCTATCTATCATAGGTAATACATCGAAGTCCGGATCTATATGACCAACATCTCCAACACCTGTTACTATCAGTTTGTTTCTTACAGATCGTAAAGTAGTAAGAACAGAGTCTACGGAATAGGTTCTGCCCATTTCATCCGTCCTATACTGAGTCCAATCAACAACCGTAGGATGCTCTCTACCAATTATACGAGTACCGTCAGTCAAAGTTTCTAGTCCCTCGTCTAAATTTCTAGAGAAAGGCTTACCTTGAATTCTTGCCAACATGAGTTTCATGCTATCGCTTTCTAACATTCTTCGTTCAACTTCCGCTCTCATATTAAAACCAAACTCATTTTCTAATACTTGAGACTCAGACTCCACAGGAACAATGTTTCCACTTTCGTCTTTCCTAACCCCTAATCTTTTATTAGCATGATAAGCTAATTCGAGGCGACGTAGTAACGGATAGTTTGTATTACTAGATAACATCATTAGAGCACCTTCGGCAGTTAGGGCCATTTTTATATTAGCACCCTGAATAACTCTATTAGCCTGTACTAACATTGAGAAAGCCCCACCAAAAGCGTGTCTAAATACTTCGGGCTTACCTACACCCTTTGCTTGCTTATCTTTAGAAACTAATCTTACTATATTATCATCATCAGTTTCTTCTACAAAAAATTCAAACTCTACTAGTGGGTTATATAAATCAGTTCCAATTTCTCTAGCTAGGTCTATAATTTCTTGTCTATCTTCTGGATGTAAACTATTCCAATCATCTACAGTATTTATGTGGGAATACTTATTATCGTTTTGTGTATTAAATTTTCGTATAGCTTTCCAAATATAAGAGTCCCAAAGAATGGCAGAAAGATAAGTGTTAAAGTCATGGTTCTGAACAATCAAAGGCCAGATATCAGTTTTACCTTTTTTCTGTCTAATACCTTCTCCGCGATTTATTCCTTCTTGTATTACTATACCTTCTCCTAATACCATCCCAATACCCAAAGCTTTGTGTAGTAAAGTAGGAGACATCATGTGACCTGTAACATTATTTATAGGATCGAAGATAGAGGTGAGAATTTTTACTACAGTTTTGTTCCTAAGATCTGGATGCACAATCCCAATTTGATGACCCTTAGTTTCTAAAGAAAGTCCATCCATTATTTTGTATAGAATGTTTCTGCTAAGTTCCATCATCTCACTGAGACCAAGATGCCACATATTACTTCCATGTCCCAGCCTTGCCCTGAAACTCGCCTCTTCTCTAGCAGTACCATGTACCCCTCTCGTCAAAGCTCTAGTAATATTAGGCAAGTCTCTTTCTAGAAAAGCATCAGCTTTCATAGTTAGATATAAATAAGGAATATTATCCTTATTAAATTCCTCGTGATTAGGATCTAAAAGATGTTCTCTTCCTTGATCTCTTAACCACTTTCTTAATTCTAATTCCATCATGGCCGACTCTCTTAGAGCAGGGTGTACATGAAGTCCTGCTAGATTTTCAAGAAGACTGATGTCTATGGGAAAAGTAGCTGGTAAGGATTCTTTGTCCCACGGCTTCGAGTGATTACGATGCTCTGGTGGAATAATTGAACCCTGCTCTTCTTGTCGTTTAGCTAGATGTAAGTCTTGCTCTAATGCTTCCAAGGGACCAAAAACCTGTTCTCTTTGGTGCTCATATAATCTTCTTTGTAATTCCAAGTTTCCAAGACTGAGATAAGGTGTCTGCTCCATTTTTGGTTGCCAAGCGAAAACTCCCTTCGGATTATCCGTTCTTCTAAAGATAGTCTTACCATCTTTTGTCATAGCTTCACTAGCACTCTTTTCTACATTACCTCTTTCTGAAACAGCGGTTCTACCATCTGGATGAGCCAAGACTCCTACCTTAGCTTGTCCTAAGACACGATCAGAATTTCTTAACGCCTTGTTTCTTTTTCTTGCTTTATGTTCTGCTCCTCGTCTTCGGCTATATCCAGCCCATCTACGGGCTTGCTCTTCTTCTAACTTCAGTTGATTTTCTTCAGCCATATAACTTTCTATAGGTAAAGAATCAAACATAGCTAAGCCCATTAGGGTATCTTGTAACAGCAAAGCCTTAACTTTATTTCTTAACTTCTGTTCTCTGGCTTGTAATTCCTCGACCGTCATTGCTGCCGGATCTCCAATAAACTCAACATTATCGGTAGCTTGCCAAACACCCAAGGGACTTTCGCCTTCCTGTTCTTCAACCCATTCCCAAATAGCTTCCATAAGTTTATCGGGATTACTGATTAACTCGGGATTATCTCTCAGTACCTTATTAAACTCCTTGGCTTTTTCTGGATCGCTCATTATCTTACCCCACTTAACAGTGTGGTGGTGACGTTCCATCGAGGCTTCTGCGGCATATGTTCTATGACTATTCTGTCCCGGAAGATAAGTTTGATATAGGATATAATCCTGAAGACCCATGAACCAATTCTCATCAAACTCAAACCCCATCATCTCTGCTTGTAGTTTCATAGCATCTATAGCCATTTGATAACCAGAAGAATTCATAAGATTCAAAGCATAGAAATATAGATTCTCTTTCCAAGCTCTATGAGGAGTAAGGATAGATAGAATTTCATCGTTCTCGTCTTTAGATAAATCTCGTCCTTGTTTCTCTGCTCGTTCAAAGATTACTTCTACTTTATCTAGTTTTTCTTGGTATTGTTTTCTAAACTCTTCGGGATCCATGTTCTGACGTTGGGCCATTCTTAAAATGTTATATTCCATCTGCTTTCGTAGTGTTTCGAGTCTTTTGAGTTTGTGATTTTTATCTAGCTTCTCGCCTGCCATTGCTTCAACACGACCGGCCCAAACATCATAAGCACCCTCAACATGTCTCTCGTCCATTTTTAGAACTTCCAAAGCTATCTTTTTATATTTCTCTAAAGACATAGCTGCGTTTAATAGACCAGAAATTTGTCCAAATTGAGTATTATGGAACAACATACCTATATCATATAGGAATTCAGGTATGCCTTCTTTTGCAATTTTTCTCATATCTGGAGTAACTATACCTGCCTCTTCTAATATATCCCATTCACCTCCCGGCTCCATACCCGGACCATTCTCAGACCAATACTTTTTAAAGGAAGGAAATCCTGCTGAATATAGTTTAGTCATTACTGGGTTTTTTAAAAACACTCTTAAGGCCTCAGCTTTTTGTCTAAGATCAGCACTTGCTTCGTCCTCAGTGTCCATCAAACGATCATAGTCTTCTTCAGAATTAATACCATTCTCATTTAAGTATCTAAACACTTCTTGTAAAGGCCCGAACATGTGTGTCTTACCAGAGTCTCCAGCTATTCTCCAAGCCTCCATCCCAGTACGAATATACATATCCGGCACAAATTGTTGTAAGATATCATCTACTAATCTATCTAGAGCAGATTTTGCTTCTTCTGAAGTGAGTCCTAAAAGTTTACTTACAAAGTAACCGTTGAATTTTCTATCTTTTTGATTCCTATAATCTAGAATATCTTTCCAAAAATCTGGGTTTTCCCAATAAGGCCCGTCCTCAACATCCCATCGACCATCTTCAATACCTTGTTGATGCCATTCCCTTTCTAGTTTGATACCTCTTTCAATTACTCGATCAGGTAATGGGGCTAAATATGGATTCATTTGAGCCAAAGCTAAAACACTACCTATATTAGACATGGGTACTACAGTAGGATCTCCTAATGTCAGATATTCGTCTACAGTCCCACCATAAACACTGTCTTTATACATCATAGAAAACTTACCGCTAGTATACCTATTATCATGAATATAATAGTAGCCTGTTTGAGCGTGGTTCATTAACATGTCTACAAGGATATCTTCAGTTTCATCCATTGTTAAGAAGTTTCCACCCATTTGTGCTTGTTGTATGTGTGGTCTTAAACGTATACCCGGTTCTAGTTTTACACTAATAGCCCTAGGCTCGTCACTAAGTTCAATACCAGAATCAACCATATCATCCCACTCTTTTTGAAGTTGATGATACTCTTCTGTCAGTTCTCCAGTTTTCTCATCCACTAGTTTTAGAGAAGTAACAAACTGTATTCTTGTTCTTAGGAGATCGTCTTCTAAGATTAGGGCAATATCGGCTATACTCTCAGGAGCAACTTGATTTAACTCGCCTAACAAATAGGGCAATACTCTTGTATGCTCTCCCCTAATATTAGACAGATCTTCTGTAGCTTCTGTAACCTCAGACTCTCTAAAATCTCTCTTAGTTTGATTTTCCAAAGGTCTTAAACCTTCTCTAGTTAACAGGAAGTCTATAACCTGAGAACCTAGTTTATTAGCTGGTTGGTAACTGAGTTCACCGTTTCCCATCTTAATCAGATCTTCTTTAGTAATCCCATAATCTTCAGTTTCTAAAGCTGTTAAGATCGTATCTGACATTGTATCAAATTCTGTTACCTCATCAAAACCGAATGTTTCTTTTAGATAGTTCCAAATAGCCCCTCGTCTATATCCATTCTCATTTAAAACTAAGACTTGAATCCTGAGATTCAGGCCATTACGAACACCCCCTAAAAATTCTTCTTGGTGTTCTTCAGACGTAATGTCTTCCCCAATCGTATTGCGAGTGGTGGTATTAAGATTGTGATCATTGGTTTCAATATCCCAATCCATACAAAAACCATTATTCTTATAAAGGCTAATGTTTACTGCTTTAGTTGCAAGACCTAATCTATTAACTAAAGCAAGAGCCTTTAGAAGACCGTGCTTAGACCCACGCTTGCTTGGGTCTCTTAGATCCTTAAGAATAGTTTTTAAATCAGCATCAATTAAATGGGCTATATCTTTATCTGAGGTAGCGATTACTCTAGCCACCTGTTGTAAAAGGACATTTAAGTCTACTGTTAAAGCATCATATTGATAAAGGAGATCTTCCCCAGTAAGCCTAGAATCAATTTCATTACCTTCGAGATCTCTTATAGCTTCTCTAAACCATGTAATTACATTTACGTCATATAAAGAACCCATACCAGCATGAGCAAGAGCACTGTCTATTTCAAAGATCGGAACAGAGTCTTCTTTACCCCAAGGACCTCTTTGAATACTAGCAAGGTGTTGATAAAAGTCAGATAAAACATCTAGCTCTTCTTGTCTAGTTTGAATTTCTTCTATTACCGCGTCTGCTTTTCTTTCGATAGAGTCTACTGTTTCTTGTAGAGCGTTAATCTTATTCTGCCATTTTGTAATTCGGCCACCTCGGTTGTCTCCCTCGGCTGCTGCAATCTTGCCTTCTAAATCCTCAATCTCCATCAAGGTATCTCTAAGAGCATCCTCTGCTACTCTTCGTTCCTTAGCCTCAATTTCATCAACTACCTCTTCTCCTTTTCGCCCAGCTTTTGTTTTGTTCATAGCTTCTAGATTAGATCTATCGACAACTGGTGCGTTTCTAACAGAACCAATATTCATTTCTGATAATATCTCAGGATTATTTTTAAATAAAGTAGGATCAAGTCCCACGAACCAGCCGGGAGAAAGTCTACTTATTCTTTTGGTTTCTTTTTCTATGGTTTCTTTTAGTATGGTTTTAGCAGCTTCTATACTTAATTGATCATCAGGATCTTTTTTTAATTCAACCCTACTTTCACCCGGAGGCATATAGATAGCCAGTTCTCTCTTTGAAATTGTTTCGAGACCCTCTGCTTCTACTCTATTATTAAAACCTACAATTCTAGCCTCTAATCTTCTAGTCTCTTCTTGACGAATTCGTAAAGCTTCGGTAATTGTTGTAACCTGTAGCTCTCCTATGCCAAGTTCTTCTGCTCTTTCTCTCCTAATACGATGGCGTTCATAAGCAACGTCTGTTTTTAGATCTGTAGTTTCATTTCTCAAAACCTCTACTACTTCTCCTTTAGCCCAATCCTCACCATCCTTTCGGATTGTTTCATTAATACTCTTCGTTATTTTAAGAAGATCTTTTCGGAGAATCTTGTCCTTAGATTGCAATTTTTCAGATATCTTTGTACTAATTAATCCCAGCTCTTCTGCTTCTTTTAGGACAGCTTTAACAGCCTCATTAACATCTATATGTTTAGGAGGCGTAGTACCATCGTCAGGACCTAAGGTATTTTTATTTATATCTAAAATTTTTGTACGAAGTTTAACAAGTTTCGTATGATTCTTTTCTTCAGAATATGCTTCAAATTCTTCCGAAAGCTTCTCAGCTTCTTCTTCTTTCTCTGTTAACCGTTCTTCTAATTCCTTTAATTTAGGATCGTCTGTTTTTGTATCCTTAGTATAGTCTTCTTTAGTTTCAGCTAACTTATCCTTTAGACCTTCTAGTTCTTTTACGCTAGTTTTAAGTTTTGCTTTTTCACTGGGATCAGTTGTTACTTCAATCTTTTCATTTATTTCTTCCTGTTTAGCAGTTATTTTTTCATCTAGACTTTCTATATTCCCCTCCATACTCTCATCTGTGGGTATCACTGGAGGAGTTTCTGTAGGAAGCGGTGTCTCTCTAGTATCCGGGATATCATTAATTACCTGTAACCTTACCCCCGCATTCTGTATACGCTTCCCGTTATCCTTGTCTCGTACTAGGGGCTTATCAACTCTAGAGATAACAATGAGTTCAAAATCATCTGGCTCAACTTCTTTTTTTCGGGAAGTAGCTTCCTTTTGATTATTACGACGCTGGTTATCTACTTCTTCTTGGGTTATCAGCCCTCTATCCAAGCCTTCTTGAATAGAGATTGGCTCCTCCCGCATAATTACATCAACATCTGATCGACCGGTGTCAAAGCCCTGTCCAGTCGGATCTTCTATAATTATATCGGGATTCTGATCTTTAAGTTCTTGAACCAGTGCCTCAAGTTCTTGTTTTTGTTCTTCAGTAAAGAACTCTTGCTGTTCTTTTAATCTCTTTGCGGCTCTCCAGATCTCAGTACCAGCTTTAGCCTTATGGTCTTCAGTTGCCCGTTTTTCGGGATCTTCTTTTAATAATTTTTGTATCTTCTTTTTAGAGTCTTTAAAAACTCTGGTCGCTTTCTTTTTAGATTTAAGAAGATCACCCTCTGAAGCTGAAACTGGAGCCGCTGGGACCTTCGGCTTATCGCCCCACTTCGCCTGAAATTTTCTAGCAATATCTTGGACAGCTTGGAAGGTCTTTGAAAATTGATTTCTCAAGTCTTGGTAGGTCTTTATCTCAGCAGTTTTCAAAGTTTCTAATAGTTTTTCCGGAGACATCTCTTCATTTCCAACAATTGTTTGGATTTGTTTAGCTATCTCTGGATTTTTCTTTAGAATTCCAACAATTACATCAGGAGTCATTTCAACGGTATCAAAAGCATCCTCAATATCAATATTCTGTTCTCTGAAATATCTAAGAGCAGCTACTTTAAACTTAGCATACATACCCATTTCATGGACAGGATTTTGAAGTTCTTTATTTTGAGCAACAATCTCAGTTGATATAGCATCAATCAAACCTTCAGGCGTTAGAGTACCTTCTGCTCTATTCTTAATATCAACTAAGAGTTTATTAATTTTCATAACAAAACTATGATCATTCGCTTCTGTTTGTAGTAATTCTGACAGTGGTTCTAAGATAGCCGAGAGGACTCTATTATCTCCGAGATTATTAGGATCAACTAAGTTTTCTCCTAGGATTCTATTAATAGTATTGGCTACCTCTTCAGCCTGATCAAATACTTCAAAGGCCTGCATCAAACGACTATGGCCTTCTGGTGGCTTCTTAATAGCTTCCGTCAAAGCACCTCTTACTCGCGCATTAAATGAGAGCTTATCTATTAAAACCTTACCATCCTTTCCGATAATAGATCTCATAGGTAAGTTAATAGCGACATTAGAAATACCAGTCATAAGCGAACCCAACAGGGGATTTGCTACTATATTAAAGGCACCTTCCATAAGAGCTTCGTCCCACATATCTCCCACACTGTAAGCTTCCATTTCGTCTAATCTAATTTTGAAGGTTTGGTTTAAGAACTCAGCACCACTACCTTCTATCATGCCTTCAGTAAAGTTAAGGACTGGATCTATTGCGGCATGTTTCATGAAACCCTTCTTTGGATACCCACTCCAAAACTTTTTAGCTAAAGTACTAGCTATATTTTCAGGTAGCCAATTAGATACTTTTGCTATTTTAGTACCATACTTTGCTCCTAAGTTCGCTACTTTACTAAGTTCTAAAGCATTAGAAAAAGCTTTCATTTTCTTACCGGCACTAAAGAGCTTAAGTCCAATAGAACCAGCTCCTACTACACCACCCAGTCCAGCAGTAGCTATTGTCAAAGCGAGAGAGGCTGGCATATCTGGATCGTTTAATAAGCCGTCTCTTAAGAAGGGCCATGCTGTAATCTTCCAAAACTCCTCAAGACCGCCCATATTTTCCATATGATGCGAAAGACTTCTTTGAATGCTTTGCATTTCTAGATCATTGTTAAGTCTATAAAAGAAATGATCGGGATTATTAGTTTCTCCTACCGTTTCCATCAAAGTTTCACGACTTCCATACCGAGAAACCAAGAAAGCATATTGTTGAAAGTCTTGTTCTTCAAGTTCTTTAAGCATTTTATCCGTGGAATAACCGGGCATCTTTCGTTCCCAAAGTTTTTCGGGTGAATCATATAAATCTAAACCCAGACCCAAACCAGCACCGGGATCGAATTGGTGGTGTACAGGCACGGTCCAGTTATTATAATTCCCAACAAATCCCATTAAGTGTGCGATCTTTTCCTCTGAAAGCTTACCCATACCTGTTAGATTTTCACGACCTCTCAGGGTTTTTTCAGCGTTAATAGATTTACTAGCTACATCTCTACGCAGGAGACCTCTCCAATAGGATCCTTTGGCTGCTCTAAAAGTAGCTTCTCCAACCGAGAGCACACCACCAGCCCAATCAGGACCATCAGGTATGAGGTCAGCATCCCATCGACCATCACTGCTTAAGCCTGTCATAGACTCATCCAATTTATGAACATACTTCCAAGCTTCTCGTTCTAGTTCTTTAAGTTTGAGATCATCAGGTGTATTTCTTAATATAAACTCCCTAGAAAAACTAACGGGTCTTCTATCCATTATCCGTAGATCTGCTTCAGTGGGCATTTAAATATAACTCCTATGATTTACGAGTACCCGGTTGGGGTTCTGTTTCTTCGTGTTGATCAACGTCTTTCAAATTCATTGGGCTCGCCGAAGTGTGTCGAGATCGATGACATTTTCGGGCCTCGGTTCTTTTCAGTAATCCTAGCGGCCTGATTTATTCTATCCAGTACACCTTGTCCCCATGTATCTGGTTTAGGTTCATTTCCAAGCCCATACCAATAATTAAATTCAGGGGTTAAACGCTTTCCTTCTTCGGCCATTAAATCTCGTTCCCACTTATCCCTCAGTACAGTATACATTTCCATTACCCCTGTGACCATGCGTTTTTGATCCATCATCGGGAACGCTCCACCGCCGTAGGTGAGGCCACTTGTAATTGCATCTTTAGCAAATATTCTAGGAAATCGCCAACCTAAATCCATCGCGGCCTGAGAGAAAAGATAAAGATTCCTTCCCACAAAATTCTCGGCCCAACCATATCTCTCTTCTAGTTGTTGGTAATTCCCCCAGCTTCTTCCTGCACTATTTAATATAAGTTCGGTTCTGAACTCACCAATATCTCTAAGCGTTGTTGTTCCAGTTAACCTGTTGTCCACGACCATCTGAGTTTCTAATCTATCTCCTCTAGAGTGTTCATTAACCTCAAATCTTACATTATCATAGTGTATCGGATATTCAGATAGTATTCTTTCTTCTGGCTCATAATCTTGTTCTCTTATTTCTGTTTGTATTTTTTCCCACTCCTCATCTGCAAATCTTCTAGCAGATTCCCACATAGGATCTATCCCAACGAACATATCTGAAAAGTCCGGATGTCTATCTTTAGTTCTATGAAGAGCACCTAAGAGGTAGTCCTGAAAAGATCTAGGTCTGTATCTAGGATCATTTAGAAAACTTACTCTTTCTTCTTCTACTATCTCTGCAAGGATCGGGCTAAGAATACTATCCTCATCGCTATATATACTTGCATAGCTTGAGGTTAATAACATTTGCTGCACCTTCGTCACTATATCCCCAACTTGCCGTGAAGTTTGTGTATTCCAAGTTTCTTCGGTTCTGTTTGGTTTATCCACAAAATCAGTAGTAAATCGGTAAACCCTAGATACTCTACTTAGTTCACCACCTTCCGCCATTAGTGGAACGTCAGAGAAAGATTCGGGATCCCACGCCGCACTACTATCATACGCAAGTGTTATGAGTTCTCCATTGCTTCCTCTTGTTATTATCCTATCTCTAAATCCAGCCATGTTAGTAGTTTTTTCAATTAAGTCTATCATAGATATATCTCTATCTTGATTCTCATGCTGAACATGCAAAATTCCGTTCAAAATTTCCCAACCCTCGGTATCATTTGTAAGCTGCTGAATTATCTCTTTTTCTAGCTCAAGTGGATTTACCTCTTCTTCAGACAATATCTTTATTCCAAATCGTTCCGCAAGATTAATAAGTCTAACTTTATTTGTACTATTTGAATAATCTGTAGTTCTAAGACCCATTGTTTCGTATCTATCCTGTTCAATAAGGGGAATACCGTCCGAGTTTGGTTTATCATATAAGCCGCTCAGAAAACCTTCTCTTAGGGGTTTAATGACCGCACCAATAATTCTACTTTGTCCTAGTTGCCCTTCCGTACTCGGAGTTATAGACTGCATTGTCTGACTAATCATACGGTATTCTGTCTGAATTGCCTTAGTTGCAAAGTTAAAAACATCCTCTACTCCCATCTCTATCCCGTTTATTTTTATACCACCATTATTTGCAAGTTCATGAAGACCCGAATCGTTGGGATCTCTTGCATATCTTTCTTGAAATTCTATGATAGAAAGACCAGTAAGATGGAGATGCTCTTCCATATTTGCTATTCCCCTAACGTAGGTTCTTAAAAGCACCTGCTGCATTACCCCAAAATCATCTCCCATAATCTTTTCTAAACTAAACTGAGGCTTTCCTCCTCGGATTCCAGAGCCCTCAAGGAGAAATGAAAGTGTTCGACCAGATTGCCAAGATTGATTTACTTCTTCTGGTGTAGGTTTCATACCTTTTACTAAACCATCGCCACCCATAATAACTCTTTTTACTAATTCTTTACCCACATTTTGAAGGATAGGTGGAACCTGATTGGTTTGGTATTTTGTTGAGTACATTTGCAAACCCCGAGCCAGTAGGTGTAATTGAGAACTGTCTAGTTCTCCTAGATTTCCTAGTCCTTTCCAACGACCTGATCGTATGTCTTCTTCAGAAATGGGAAGAGTGGGCCTTCGATCTAAAATATCTCTACCTGCCTGAGATCCGCTGTCAACCAATCTTTTCAGTACGTCAGGCAGGTCTTCATAATAAGCATTGTCTAAAATAGATTTAAACTCTCTCCACTTAGCTATTGCCTTCTCCTGCATCCGAGGAGTAAGCACTCCACCATTCTGAGCATGGATTCTGATTGTCGGATCGCCACTAAGAAGCGAAAGCACAAGGTGACCGGGTTGGGGTATAGATGTTTCACTTTGCATAACTAGTCTACTAACCGCGTTATTAATAGCGTCTCCACCTGCGGCATCTGGGAAAAACTTAAGAGACGAAAGAGATGTGTTATACAAACTCAGAACCTCGTTATTATCCCATGCGAAATATCCACCCTTTGCTGCTTTTGCCACAGCCTTTTGTTGGGCTAATGCCCAAGTATTTTCATTTTCCCAGTCGTGTCCTGTTGGATCAGTAAAGCCTTGTTCTTTCATTCGGCTTACCCACCACCATCTAGCCGAGTATTCTGGAGTCCATTTTTGTCGCTGTTCAGCTAGTTTTTGTTCGTATTCTAATTCTCTTCCTTTTCTTTCAACCGCAAGACTAGTTAACTCTTCAGTAATGGTCTTTATTTCATGCAATTTACTTTTCATAGCTGTATCTTTTACTTGATTAAAAGTCCATTTTAACCAAGGTTTCCAAGATACGGAATCTACATTATCCACAATTTGTTTAGCCATCTTAGGACCAAGCGTTTGGTTTAAGATATTAGTTAAAGTTACACTAAGTACAGAAAGTTTACTCTTGTCTTCATCAGAAACATTAAGATTTTCTATACGATTAGAGAATAATCCCTTAACTACATTGTCTGCTTCTTGGGTAAGTACTTGACCCCCCGCTGTTTGACGGAATGGGTCTGTTTCATCTACATTAATAATTCCATCGGCATCTTTATAATTATCAACCTTTATAAGGTAATCTTGGAACTCTTTGTCAGGGTCAGCAGCATTAAAATCATAACCTGTTTCGTAGCTTTTACGTTCATGCCAAGCCTTCCTACGTAGTGCTACGCTACTATTTTCGAATTCTTTCTCTTGGTTGTCCCAGAAATTTCCATTAATATTAGTGATAAGATTATTAAGTAATTCTGTATCCCAACCAGCCTTCTTTTCTTTCATCTCGTTAGCTAAAGCAGTAACCTCATCTGCTGAAATAGCTGTTGCCGATTCAAGTAATCCCTTTTTAAACAGATCTTCGTCTTCTTGGGAAGCAGAAAGGAAATTGTTTTTATGCACACTAGGATCATAAGAATCTACTACCTCAGTCATCCATATTTCAGGATCCTTAGCTTCAGTAATATCTAAATTACTGGCTTGGGGGTGACTTTTTATAAGCACTAGTCTATCTTCTTCCTCTTCTAGTGGGTTTTCATTGGTTATTAAGCCCATGTATTTCCTCCAATCTTAATTTATCAATAGGTGGGATCATATTCTTCAAGCTCTTTTCTCTCTTGTTCAGCTATACGTAATTCTTCTGCCTTTTCCTTCTTTTTTTCTTCTTCTTCTTCTTTCTCTGCTTCCCGAGCAGTCCTCAGTTTAGCTTCTTCTTGGTCACGAGCAGCAGCCGCCTGGGCGGCAACAGCAGCAGCATCATCCGCGGCTTCTTTCTGACCTAAATAAGCCTCCTTAAATATTTCCATACCCGAACCAAATATATTACTTAAAGAGTTGTAGAAAAAAGCGGCGCTACCTCCAATATCCTCAAAAGAACCAAGAGAGGGAGTAACAGATTGGGTAAAAACAATAGGTGCAGGACTAACCTTTGCTCTTCCATAGCCTTTTATTGGGGTTAATCCTTCACTGGGCATTTTATATCAGTCTCCTTTTCTCAACTAACTGACTAAACTTATAAGACTTATGTACATACTTTGCTAAGGTATCCCAAGGATTTCCAGAATCTCTAGAAGCCACTAGGTTTTTAATACCTTCGACGGCGGTTCCAACTTGGTCCAACTCATCCATAGCAGCATTATAAATAATATCATCTTCAAATTCTTCCAAGTCTCCATGCTCATCTGTTTTTAAAGCGTCAAATAATTTTCTATTCTTTGCCCTGACACCCGCCTTTAAATCATTTTGCTGGGCAGTAACAGATGGTCTAATAATATCCTCAATTTGTTTGGATGTATCTCTAAGAAGAATTATTTCTTGCAAAGGAGACGTAGGTGTTTCGTTTCTCATAGCATAGATAGGAGAAAGTTGTCCATCCACAGCAACAGAAACACGACCCTCCGAATTTGTATGTAGATTCTCATGACCCATAAGTAAAGCACTTGAAATATCCGCAGCGTGGGCTGCCACACTCTGGGTTCCGCTAAACTCTAAAGTATTAAGACTATTGCTTAAAATGTTTCGGGTAGCTAATTTGTTATTAATACGGGCATCAGATAATTCTTGTTGTTCTAAATAAGGAATTGTCTTTTCTGCTGGTTCTTTATAATGATCTTGTAACCAACCGGGCCACTTAGAATATTCTTTTTGAAAATAAGAGTTCGTATCTCTAACAGATCTTTGGATCTTTAAATCAAAATCAATAGACTGCGTAACATCCGTCTTAAAGCTGTCAGTAGGCCATAGTTTTTCTTTTGTAGCCCATTTATACTCTGGGTCTTGTAGCGTATTACCTATTTGTTTTTCCCAAGACTTATAGCGTTCTGTTGGAGACAAGTGTCCTAACTCAGAAATAATTTGCTCACTTTGGTTATTCTGTGATTTCAGGAATTCTTCTTTGGCTGAAGGAATATCCTGTGAATTGCCCATAGCAATATTTTTTAGTTTTTCTATACTCATTATTTTGCTCCCCCATATGCAGCACCTGCTACACTGGCTCCTGTACTAGCTAAGCCTCCTATTAGGGCCATATTAAAAGCAGCATTTGGAGAAGGACCACCATAAGATCCCGGCATAAAGGGTATATGCTCATTAAAACTAAAGTCTCTACTAGCTAGTGTTTGTTGTTGTTCTCTTTTAATAACCTCAAGACCTGTTTCGTGGCGAATACGTTCATGTTTTGCAGTCTGTGTAACACTCTCTGTAGCACTACGTAGGATGGCTTGGGCAGATCCTGATCTTTGATCAACATTTCTAGCAGAAGTTCTAGCTAATAGTTGATCTGTAAGATTCTTAGTATTCTTTCCAAGAGCTCCAGTAGCATTATCAAAGTTAAAGGCAGCCCAAAACTCTTTCTCGGCTCTATTCTGGTTGGCCCACTGGGCTATCTGTCTATTATTCATCCACTTAGCAGCATTGGACTTGGCAATGTTTCTATTCTCTACTTGATTCTGCCATTTTCTTTGGAACTCTTGTTCTTCAAACTGAAGCTTTTTACCCGCTGCCTCAGCCCCGGCTCCTTGAGCTCCCATAAATGCAGAAATACCACCCATTACTGCCATACCACCTAAGAGAATTCCCATTCTAAGCTCCTTATGCGGCCCCTAAGGCCATACCTTTGATTCAGGGTACCCCAGCACCCTGATAATTCAAAGCTCTCTCAGAGGATCCTACGGCCTCTGGAGGTCCATTTGTTATTCT
>Ga0098057_1000210_pt1 | contig 21626 bp, 22 predicted proteins | sample 18_taG_FD_77072 | JGI IMG/M metagenome (GOLD analysis project Ga0098057, IMG submission 77072) | Marine viral communities from the Subarctic Pacific Ocean - 18_ETSP_OMZAT15316 metaG | ecosystem: Environmental > Aquatic > Marine > Oceanic | place: Pacific Ocean | collected 2015-01-19 | reverse complement strand
TGCCCATTCTTCCATATTTCCATTTACTCATAATATTATCCTTCTATTAATTGACCCCACAATGAGGTCTTTCCGTTTATTATTTGTACTACATGTACGGTAAACAATCCGCCTTGAAAGTAATCAACAACCGCGAAAGCGTGGCTCCAATTATGTTTTCTATTCATAAGCCAATCATTCTTTTCGTCTGACATGTCCTTTAAACATCCGATACTCCATGCACTCTTCACACCATCAAGGTGCGTAACAGAGTTCTGTTGAATATCATGGTGATGTCCATACATCACATTAGCACCGAGCTTTAGCAAGTGATTTCTCGCATGAGTAATACCCGCGAAATGATTACCATGATAGTAGTACAGTTTTCCAATTTTCAAATATTTTCCCATTGGAAAATACTTATAACCACGTTCATCGAGGTTCATCGCCTCCTTAAACATGATGTCACCGAGGTAAGGATTCTCATAAACGAATCTGTTTAACCAGTCGTCATGGTTCCCTTCCATTAAGTACTTTTCAGTACAGCTAACCTTATCCAAAGCCTCGTCTATCACATCCATATGTTTATTGACTACTTTTATGTCATCATAAACAAATGGGAGCTGATATTCAAGCGGAGGACGTCTCTTTTTTTTCCACTGCCAGTGAGCAACGGATGAGAATTCTCCGATGTCGCCGAGGTCTATATAAAAGTCCGGCTTGATGATTTCTATACTCTTTGTCAAACAACTTATCGCCCCTTTATCATGAAGAGGGAAGTGTTTATCGGGCGATATAACACCTCTCCTTACTACACCCTTATCTAATTTGGTAGTCCTTGCCATATAGTCTCCCAATCGTCTAAGTTAAAATGTAATTCCTCTACCTTCTGCAAATGCTTTATTGTAGTTTTTTGAGTGAATCTTAATAAAAATTCCCCACAATTACCACATTCCCACATTAAGTCTCCATCATAAGCGCCGAGTATCTCGACCCCTGATATATCTGTGAATCCACAGTAAGGACACGCATCTGGCTTTGTCTCCCAGAATTTGTTCCCCTTAATTCGAAACTTATCTATGGGATGTTTTCCCATTTTTAGAAACCCCATTTTAATTTCATCACCGATTTCAAGACGTCTAATACTTCTTTCATGATTGCTTCTTTTTCTTGTTTCGTAAGCTTCCCATCGGCATAACCTTCTTGAAGTTTATCAACAACTTCACCAACTTCTTTCATAACAGACTTGTATTTTGCAGCCATTACTGTAGCTACCCCAGCCACGATTAAACCAATCAGATAAAATCCGTTGGACCAGCTAATCCATTCCATCATACTAACCTCATAAGTAGTGTTACTATTATAGGCACGACAAAGATAGCTGCTGCACCCCATGTCTTAAACATGATAATTGCGTTGCTATTTTGATACACCTGACCATTTAGTTTCTCTAAATGTTTCTCAATTCTCTGTAAAGATTTAAATATACTAATTTGTCTTTCGTTTAATTTAACAAGCGAGGCTGTCGTATCAGTTCTATATTCCTCCACATTCATCCTTCTTCACCTTATTCTTCTGGGCGTCCAACTAACATCAATAATATAGCCACCATCTTTTTAACCGACTGCAAACTGTAATCCTTCTTTTCCACCAAGGACAATGCCTCCTCTACCTTTGCCTGCCAGTTGTCAAACTTAGCTTGTAATTGTGCTTTTGTCTCCGCCATTAATAGTCCTCCTTAATGCAATGACCCATTTAATTTACTACTATACATATCATAAAGTCAACTATATTCTTAGATATTTTGCTTTAATCTGTATTCTTCTTTTCCATCGATATACCATGTTCGGTATTTCTCTCTCAGTTCGTAGGTATAAGCAAGATAATCCTGTAACTTCTGCTCCCAATTTCTATCTACCTCTGGATTAAATATTCCAGATTTATAATTGGAAAAAGTATAGTTAATCCAATTTCTCTGATTTTCACCATTCAAGTGGTTTTCGAACAGCATCTTGTTCACATGATAGAATGAACCTTGATGAACATGTTGTACTACTTCTATGGGTTCTACATCCTTACCAAGAACTACTGCATACAACAAGCTTTCGCTCATATGCGTAGTATATACTTTCTCTGCTTCTTGCAGATAATAGTACATATCTATATTTCTCGGTAATAGGTTCTCTTCTCCAAGAACATCTTTCATCTCCCCTATGATAGCGTGGGTAGTTATGGGATGTGGTTTGTAGTATACATTGTCACCATAAGTATCTCTGATGTGCTTTAATTTGTTTAAACAGACACGTTCTTTTACCTTATTACTGCCTACTAAAACAACAAGGATATCTCTTGGCGGATACTTCTTATTGTACTCATCACGTTCAGAATACTTATTAGCAGTATCACCTCTAACTTTATCTCTAAAATACTGGTCATAATCATCATAGACAGTCTGTGTATCTGATGCGTCACGAATCTGTGACCTCTTTAAGTGTCCATTTAGAGGGTGTATCATCATACAATGAGCATACTCAGTATAATTTAGAGTACGATAGAATGGTATTTCCTGAGCATTGACATCATATGCGAATTCAACATCAGGATATTTCTTCAGTTCTTCCACCATCAAGGTTTCTACGTCCTGAAGGTGTTTCAAGGATAGACTTTTCTTTAATGGTCCTATCCTTTTGAGCTGCGATTTCCTCTTGAACATGACTGGTTTGCAGGCATCTTCGTCTTTTTTCTTTTTCTTACTTGGCATTGGGCGCCTCCTTAACTTGGGTTTTCATAAAAAGATGTGTTAAATGTGGTGTTCCACGCTGTCGTGGTATCATAAGAAGTTAATAACTGTGTACTTGTGTTCCAACCTGTTAATGTAGTACGAGTCGTCGAAGTCTCCCGAGTGGTAGTTACCCCAGTTTGGAACACAGTCGTTGTATCCTTTACAGTTATATAAGTAGTAGTAGTAGTTTTTGTAGTATTATAAGTAGTAGTTGTCGATGATGAAGTATTAAAATATGAAGTCCAACCCGTATAAGTTGTTTTAGTCGTATTCCACACAGTTGTAGTATCTTTAGTAGTATTCCATATGGTTTCAGTTGTGTGTGAAGTCTCAACTGCAGTAGCCCAAGTAGTAGTAGTAGTCTTTGTAGTATCCCACGCAGTAGTTGTTTCCTTACTCGTATCCCAATACGACGTCCAAGCAGTAAGCGTAGTCGTAGTCGTATTATAAGTAGTAGTAGTATTCTTGGTTGTATTCCATATAGTCTCAGTTGTATGTGAAGTTTCAACTGCAGTAGTCCAAGTAGTAGTAGTAGTTTTAGAAGTCCCCCACTCAGTAGTAGTAGTCTGCTCTGTATCCCAATATGATGTGTATCCTGTAGTTGTAGACTTAGTAGTATTATAAGTAGTAGTAGTAGAGTGAGTAGTATTATAAGTTGTTGAAGTAGTCTTACTCGTATTCCATATAGTTTCAGTTGTGTGTGAAGTTTCTTGTGAAGTTAACCAAGTAGTAGTCGTAGTGTGGGAAGTTGAATACACAGTAGTAGTAGTCTTTGATGTATTCCAATATGATGTATAACCAGTAAGCGTAGTCTTAGTCGTATTATAAGTAGTAGTCGTAGAGTGAGTAGTATTGTACGTGGTTGATGTAGTCTTTGTCGTATTCCATATAGTCTCAGTTGTGTGTGAAGTCTCAACTGCGGTAGCCCAAGTAGTAGTCGTAGTTTTAGAAGTTGAATATACAGTAGTAGTAGACTGTGATGTATTCCAATATGAGGTATACCCTGTAGTTGTAGACTTAGATGTAGCGTACGTAGTAGTCGTAGAGTGAGTAGTATTATACGTCGTTAAAGTAGTCTTTGTTGTATTCCATATAGTTTCAGTTGAATGCGATGTCTCTTGGGCAGTAGCCCAAGTAGTAGTAGTAGTTTTAGAGGTTGAATATACAGTAGTAGTAGACTTTGACGTATTCCAATATGATGTGTATCCAGTAGTAGTAGACTGAGATGTAGCGTACGTAGTAGTAGTAGAATGACTTGTACTATAAGTTGTTGAAGTAGTTTTAGTTGTATTCCATATAGTTTCAGTTGTATGCGATGTTTGTTGCGATGTAGCCCACGTAGTTGTAGTATTATGAGAAGTACCATACACAGTAGTAGTAGTCTTTGACGTATTGTAATATGTTTGCCAAGCAGTTAAAGTAGTCTGAGACGTATTATAAGTAGTCGTAGTATTGTGACTTGTTAACCAAGTTGTCGTGGTATTATGAACTGTAGTCCTTGATGTATTATACGTAGTCGTAGTAACATGTGATGTATTCCACGTAGTAGTAGTAGAATGACTTGTATTATATGTAGTTGTAGTACTACGAATAGTATTCCACCAAGATTGATATGTAGTGAGAGTAGAATGACTCGTAGCCCATGTAGTAGTTGTACTCTTGCTTGTATTATACGTAGTCGTAGTAGCATGCGATGTAGCATAAGTTGTTGTAGTAGAATGAGATGTTGACCATGTGGTAGTAGTAGCTCTCGTAGTATTAAAATACGATGTCCATGTGGTAAGCGTAGTCTGAGAGGTGTTCCATGTAGTCGTAGTACTATGTGACGTATTATACATAGTATTAGTACTTTTATACGTACTATACGTCGTAGTAGTCGTAGTACTATGTGACGTATTATAGACAGTAGTTGTTGACTTAGAGGTATCCCATGTAGTAGTAGTATTCCAAAAAGTAGTCCAAACTGAAGTCCAGCTTGTTTCAGTATTGGAAGGCACTGACGTTGTAGTCTCAGTTTCTACTGATGTATCTCGTCTCGTTTCACGAGTAGTGTTTCTACTTGTATTCCACGCAGTAGTAGTATTTGTAGCTCTTGAGGTATTAGGCATCGCAAGCTCCCATACAATCTTCTCCGCACTCACATGGTGCCACCCACTCGTCTTCAATCAAGATTTGAAGCATTTCGGCTTGATTCTTTACCAAGGTCGTTGGGTCAGTCACGAAGGAGTCTGGTTTATCTCCCCTCCAAGATAAAAATACTGTTGTTATATCGTTGTTAAAGCGTACTGTGGATATATCTTCGTAAGCATCTCTCCACATATCTTCGGTAACAGCTTCAATATCCATGATTTGATATAGTTTAGACACAGCCATTATGATGGATAATCCCCAGAATCAGTTGTTGCTCCATTGACCATAGTCAAATTATAATTTGTACTACCTACAGCCGGGGTTATTGTTGTGCCAGATACGGAAGTCATGTCATGAAAAAACAGAAGGTTACTATCCCATTCAGCCCAATCAGCGGGAGCCCCTCCATCAAACGCAAAATCTTCTATTTCATCTGGCGGAACCCATTCATCCCACATAGCGCACATAGACACATTACCCTTATATGGTCTTGTATTAGAACCTTTACCATATGCTATCGCTGGATAATTATAACTCGCCGTCCGCTTTGTACCAGTTGGACTTTGGTGCTCAAAAGGAGTTTCCCATTGTTCCCATACATTATCTCCATACCTTCCATAACCCAGAGCAGCATTCCTACTCGTAGAATCATTATTATAAGAAACAGAAATAAGATACCACTCATTATACCTAAATGGTCTTGCACCATCCGCTGAAGCCCACTCAGCTATATAATTACTTCCAGAGAAATCATGCCTAAATCTTATTTGAAAATCTGTTGCTTGTATATCTGACATAGATATAATCCAATTCCAGCCGCCTCCCCATGCGCCATTAATCATGTGTTCTGAAGAGTTACCCGTTGCACCAGTACATTTAAAAGCAAGAACTACTGTTCCTCCGCCATTAAATAAATTGCAAACATCACCGCCCCCAGCACCCAGAAATCTTGTACCATCATTCGCACCATCATACAGTATAGATTGAGTTAGAGTATATCCTGTAGACCATGTCGTAGTAGTAGATGTAGTCTTCGAAGTACTCCAACTTGTACTCCAACTTGTATTATAAAAAGTTTCCCATTTAGTAGTAGTATTAATATGCTCTATGCGAGAGGTCAGGGTTACCGTGGATGTAGCTATTGAAGTCTGACGAGTGGTCATAGTACTCTTAGAAGTAGCCCATGTGGTAGTTGTACTTTTATACGTACTATACGTTGTAGTTGTTGTAGTACTATGTGACGTATTATAGACAGTAGTAGTATTATGAGACGTTAAATATGTAGTAGTAGTAGACTTAGATGTCGCCCAAGTAGTAGTCGTATTTCTTGAAGTTAGTTGCTTTGTCTCCCACAAAGTAGTTGTACTCCGACTTGTATTATAAGTTGTAGTAGTAGCGTGAGTTGTATTATAAGTAGTAGTCGTAGAGTGAGAAGTCGCCCAAGAAGTAGTAGTATTTCTCGTAGTATTATAAGTTGTAGAAGTATTATGACTCGTAATTATTTTAGTCGACACAACTGTTTCTGTAGTGTGACTTGTATTATATGTAGTAGTCGTAGACTTAGATGTAGCATATACAGTCGTAGTACTGTGACTCGTTGCCCATGTAGTATTATAAGTCGTTAAAGTAGTTCGAGTTGTATTATATCCCGTGAGAGTAGTATGAGAAGTAGCCCACGTGGTAGTAGTATTTCTTGAAGTAAGCTTATGAGTCTCCCAAGTAGTAACAGTATCGTGACTTGTATCATACGAAGTGAGAGTAGTCTTAGAAGTATTCCACATAGTTAGATACGTAGTAGTAGTATTTTTACTGGTCAACCATGTCGTAGTAGTATTATGAGAAGTATTATAAGTAGTAGTTGTACTTTTTGTAGTATTCCAAGTGGTCGTAGTACTGTGACTCGTAACTTTCTTAGTTTCCCACGTAGTAACAGTAGAGTGAGACGTATTGTATGTAGTAGTAGTATCCTTTGATGTATTCCACGAAGTAATATATTTAGTAGTAGTATTCTTACTCGTTAAGTATGTAGTAGTGGTATTATGAGAAGTAGCGTAAGTAGTAGTTGTACTTTTTGTAGTATTCCAAGTGGTTGTAGTACTATGGCTCGTAACTTTCTTTGTTTCCCACGAAGTTTGAGTAGAGTGAGACGTATCCCATGTAGTAGTAGTTTCTTTTGATGTGTTCCAACTTGTAATATATTTAGTAGTAGTATTCTTACTGGTTAACCATGTAGTAGTAGTATTATGAGATGTATTATAAGTTGTAGTCGTGCTTTTTGAAGTGCTCCACGTAGTTGTAGTATTGTGACTCGTAACTTTCTTAGTTTCCCATGTAGTAATAGTATCATGAGATGTATTATAAGTAGTAGTAGTATCCTTAGACGTATTCCACGAAGTAATATATTTAGTAGTAGTATTCTTACTCGTTAACCATGTAGTAGTAGTATTGTGAGATGTATTATAAGTAGTAGTAGTAGTCTTAGTTGTATTCCATGTGGTAGTCGTACTATGACTCGTAACTTTCTTCGTCTCCCAAGTGGTAATGGTAGTCTTAGTTGTATTCCATGATGTAGTAGTATCCTTAGACGTATTCCAACTTGTAATATATTTAGTAGTAGTATTTCTACTCGTTAACCACGTAGTAGTAGTAGTCTTAGATGTGTTCCATGTAGTAGTGGTATTCTTACCAGTAACAATCTTAGTTTCCCACGTAGTAATAGTGGTATGAGTTGTATTATAAGTTGTAGTAGTATCCTTCGTAGTGTTCCACGAAGTTTGAGTAACACGGGAAGTATTCCACGTAGTTAACCACGTAGTAGTGGTATTAAAAGTAGTAGTAGTATTCTTACTGGTTAACCATGTAGTAGTGGTTTCCTTCGAAGTTTGAGTACTTTTACTTGTACCTTTACTTGTAGACCATTTATATTCGTCTAAGAATCCAAACCCGGGCATATTTTAGCACCTCAATTAGCTAAAATCTCCCATATAATTAACAGCTACGATGCTCGTGCTAACTATATAGTAAGATAGGATAGAAGTTGTACCTGCCCCTGTCTCAAAGACTATTGAATCTCCTCTGGGTGTTTTCATTTCAGAAGCAAGAGCAACCGAACGACCCCCGGTTCCATCCTGTGTTAGGACTATTATACCCGTTTGTCCTTCATGTCCGCTTAAATTACTAACTGTAAATGTTATATTTCTATTCAAAGCAATAGAAAAGTTTGTTGCCTCTGCCACATCAAGGTTTGTAGTTGCTGCCGCTGTGACTGCTGTTTGCTTTGCTACAAAACCACCGCTATCTACTAACAAGCCTTGATTAGTACCATCACTGCCTATAGTAATTCCAGCAAATGATTTAATGTTCTTCCAAAAACCTATCTTACCATCATCATCAACAGACATGTCAAATTGCGTATAAGGACTTGAATTATCGTAAATATTCCCATGGTGCATACGCCACATAGTATCTTCATCATCACCATCTGGTTTATTAGAAAATCCTGCTGAAAAGTCTCTGGAAGTACCAGTATACCAGCTTATAGCACAACCATTACCTACTGTTTGACGTCTTAACCTAATAGAACCTGTTCCAACAGGAGAAGTCCCGCCTAAATCTATAGTAGGATTAGCACCGTTCATCTCGAACGTCATAGTTCCAGAACCACCACTTTCCATAGTTAGTCCTGAAGAACCATTTTCTGCCGCATCTTTTTCGATGGTGAGAGTACCTTTAATAGTACAATCTCCAGAAGAATCTACAACAAATTCGCCCGAATTAATGTCGATACTTCCACCAACCATTGTGACAGCCGCATTACCATCTACAGCATCTTTAGCAGCATCTCCTGCCGCCGCTTGGGACTTCATAGTCGCTACTGAAACGCCATCTACTGAACCAGTTAAATCGCCTGATAATATAGAGGCTTTACTCTCGTTATCTACATTGCCTAATCCTACATCAGCCTTAGATGGTTTATTAGTTTCGCTGTATTGTGCTTTCCACACTAAAGCCATGGTGCGCTCCTTTTAGCCATTAGAGGCTATTACCTTCCTATTATCATCTGTTTCCACAATGACACTACCGGAACCCAACTTAGCGAGTCCACGTTGTACCTTTGCTAACAAATTTGCCACTGGTATAACACTGTCCCCCTGCCATGTAGTTTTTTTAATAAGCAAGTCTATAACCATAAGCTCATCTTCATTGACCGTTAGTCTCATGTGTTGCCTCCATTAGTAGTTTATGAATATTTTGAATCTTTGTTAGCGTTTCGAACGCTTGCGCAACATCAGCTCCTGAAAAGTGTGCATCCCGCAACGTCTTTATCAAGAGTTCTGTGTCACGTATATTCAGGGAAGAACCAGCTTTAGTAGCCGCTTCTTCCCTATTAAACAATAGCTGACTTCTCTTTATGTAGGCATCCACTACTCATCTACCACCATGTACAGTGTTCCACTAAAGGTACCTGTTCTACCCGCAGAATAACTTGTAGCTGCTGGTGCAGTTGCTGATGTCATTTCTACATGCTTTGATTGCCGATTACCTAAAGCAGTAGTCATTGTTGAGGCATAACTTGCGTCATCACCAAGTGCCGCAGCTAATTCATTCAATGTATTTAAGGCATCGGGTGCATCTCCAATGATGTTTGTTGTAGCTGTTGATACTGCAGCAGCCTTAGTCTCTGCCAAAGTACTACCACCAATTTTATCAGCATCTAATGTTTGGGCTGTTGCCCCAAACTTTAGTTTACCACCAGAAACGGTAACTGCTTGGTCAACCACGTTTCCAAGACCAACTCCAGTTTTGCTAATCGAGATAGCTTCCCATTCTCCAGAAGCGACTGCATCATCACCTGCCGTCGTAGCTCTATACGATTTGTTCTCATCATCTGTATCAATCCAGATATCCCCCGCTGCTAAAGCTGTAGGACATGCATCCTGTCTGAATGTCGATGTTTGCGCTTGGTTTAAAACATTAGGTAATCCTACATCGCTTGAAGACACGTCAGTTGTAGCAATTCCTATGTCTCCCCACCCGCATGTAGATAGTGCTTTGTCTTCTACACTTGCGAGTCCAACAGTCGCCTTACTAATCGTAATCTCTTCCCATTCTCCAGAAGCGACTGCATCATCACCTGCTGCGGTAGCTCTGTATGATTTATTATTATCATTTGTATCAATCCAGATATCACCCGCTGCTAAGGCTGTAGGGCAAGCATCTTGTCGGAATGTTGATGTCTGTGCTTGGTTTAAAACATTAGGTAATCCTACATCGGTTGAAGTTACGTCAGTTGTAGCAATTCCTATATCTCCCCATCCGCATGTGGATAGTGCTTTATCTTCTACACTTGCAAGCCCAACAGTTGCCTTACTAATTGTAATCTCTTCCCATTCTCCAGCCTCTACTGCATCATCACCTGCAGCTGTCGCTACATAAGACTTATTATTATCATCCGTATCAATCCAGAGGTCACCAGCCGCTAATGCTGTAGGGACTGCATCCTGTCTGAATGTTGATGTCTGTGCTTGGTCTAAAACATTACCTAAGCCTAAATCGGGCTTACCAATCGAACCTGACCCTGCATTATTTAAGGTAACTGTTCCATTAGCTGAAGTCAGCGTAATCTCGTCATTTTTTAGTATAGCAGGTGCTCCTGTGCCATCTCTCATGATAACATCAAGTCCGGCACCCGTGACGGTACCTCCGCCTACGTTTGCCCCGGATAATACTCCAGCTGCACTTATACTAATACCACTGTTCTTTAAATTGGCATGCGCATTAGCCTCCTTTAGGACATTGCTACCATCGAACGCCGCATCAGTAACTCCTTTAGCAGTTGTACCTGCTTGGGAACCAGATTTAATGTCCCCTACGTCTTCTCCGTCTACTTTACCTTTTAGGTCGCCGTCAGAACGAAGTATCTCTTTCCATTGTAAAGCCATGGTTTACTCCTTTTTCTTATTCGTCTACAGCAACAATAAGGTTGGTACCGTTAAAATATACAGTACCTGCGCTATTGTCAGCCGGAGCCGAAGATAGTTCCTCAAGATGCATCGCACCCTGATAATCAACGGCAAACACTTCATTGCTACCGTTCTTCAGTTCAAAAATTCTTCCCGATGTTAAATCCGGGCTTGCTGTAAAAAACAACTTATTATCGGCTGTTAAAGAATGCTCTATTGTACTTGGGTTTAGCAGTTCCACATCCGTGTTGCCATTGTCCCTATAGAACTTACCATCCGCTTTGCGAAATATCAGTTGTTGATAAATATCTTTTACAAGATTACTGTCTAATGTTCCTGCCATTATCCTACTCCTACTGCAGTGTATGTTGGTTGTAAGGGTGCGGCAACTGACGTATATACAGGCATAGCCGGTTTCAGCACATTCACAAATGAAGATGGAGAACTGGATGTCTTAAATATACTATCTATCATCCTGAAATAGTAAGCTACCTGATTGAATCTTTTTCCACCTATTCCTATCATTTCTCAAGCATCCCCATTAATTTTTCTAATTTTAAAGATAAATTATCCTGTCTATCATGAAGTTTAGTCATCATAGTGTAATTACGGTCGTTGTCCACCCTTAAATCTTTCATAACGTACTTTAGTAATACCCCAGCAAATATTACTATCAAGCCCCACACGCCAAATGTCTCAATTAAATATTCAATGTCCATTAAAAATCCACCGGCTTGATATATTTAACAGGTCCTGTTCGGGCTCTATATGCATAAGCTCTTCCATCTCTTACATCCTTTTCAAATTTGGAACCAAAGTATTGTGCGCTTTGCAAACCGGTTCCTCCTTGTTTTTCATAACCTAATTGGATTGCTTTATCTACAAGATGTTCATGAAATTGTTCTGGTATCTCTGATTGCTGACTTAAAAAATTGTCCGAGCCTGCAGTTCCCATCGTCCATGAATTTTCTTCACCCGCTGCTGATACCTTTAAATATTGCTGATTAGCATCTAAAGTTCTATTCTCTAATACTTCTCCAGCCAACTTAAAAGGCTCAGACTTCTTATAGTAGAATATATGTATATCCTTACCAGCCTCACCAACTCCCGGAGATGTAAATTCTTTTGTGGACGGGTCATATTCAGCTATCCATATAGCACCCCGTTCAGTCCAATAGACCCACTGTTTTGTATCCATACCCATTATGTCAAATCTCTCTTCTGTGGACGCCCAGCTAATCTACTTATAGCTCTACCATCAAAATCTACACTTTTAATCTCAAGATGGTGGTCATCCAATGCATAACCACGTTGTCCCTCAACAAGGGGGAATGCATCCGCTGATTCATTGATTCTGGTTCTCGCAGAGAACTCATCTTGAGCTCTATTTATAAGCCCACGTATCTCTACTATTCCAATATCAGGATGATGTTGTTGAATTATCTCAATCATTTCTTTAAATTTCATCGAGTCACTCCTACACGTGTTGAATCTTCAGGCACATCTGTTGCATACGGAGCATAAAACTGTTCATGTAAACTCGTCACAAACTGTAATTGTCCCTGTAACCACTGATATACCAAGGTGTCTTTACCTATCTGTGTTTGAAAAGCTTGGATATTTTTCGAGAGATTTGTACTATATACCTGTATCTCCTTAGCTAAATCCGCTTGGTAATGACTAAGTTCATTCTGATATCTACCCAAACTATTTGAATACTCCTGAGCCGCTCTTGACAAGTCATTTTGTCCCTCCGCCATCAGTCTCTGAGACTGTAACTGATATTCAGTAACTAATTTCTGTACTTCTTGTTGGTATCCAGCGGCTAATCCATTGTATACATTCAATTCATTCTGCAACTCTGTATTAAACTCTTGTAGCTTATGTCCATATTTTACCTGCCATTCATCTATCTTCTTCTGATTATCGAGTGTCCACTCTTGGACGGCGTTATTAACCTGCGCTTGATATTCTTGCATTAATGCAGAGTGCTTTTGAAGTTTTCTTCCCTCAAGAGATTCTGCAAGCTGTGCATCTTGCGTAGCTGTCTGTATCTTCCCTTGATATAGAGCATTAGTCTTGTTAAAGGCATTTAGAGCATTCTGTACAGCCAGAGAATACTCTTGCATCTTCTGAGTATAATCAAATTGCCATTTCTGAAAAAGAACATCATACTGTGTCTTATAGTCTAATACTGCTTGATTAATCTGTTGTTGATGCTGTGCTACCAGACCTTGCCACTTTTGTAAAAGCTGTGCTGTATGCTGGTCTGCATGTTGTGCATTTTGGATTGCTTTCTGTATAGCTCCTTGATAGACAACATTCGCTTCATTAAATGTATTTAAATTGTTCTGAATACTTGCGCTATATTCTTGTAATCTGCTCCCGTATTCAGTTGTCCATTTTTCGATTTGCCTCTGATTATTCAGTGTCCACTGCTGTATAGCATTATTAATTTGCGCTGAATATTGCTGTATTTGTGTACTATATTCTTGTACAGCCCTTTGAGACCTTGAATCGTGAAAAGTAGCATCTTGTATTCTACGTTGTAAATCCTTCTGATAAGCAGTATCTAAAGAATTGAACAAGTTCAGATTATTTTGTACATCTACACCGTACTGTTGCAGTCTGCTTGAATATTCGGTAGTCCATTTGTCTATTAATCTTTGATTATTTAGCTGCCATTCTTGTACAGCTTGAGTCACTTCCTGCTGATGTTGCTGTATTAGTGTACCATACTCTTGTAAATCCCTTGCATATTGTGAATCTAAAAGCTGAGCATTTTGGACCGCAACTTGTAAACCAGCTTGGTATGCAACATTCTCTTTATTAAATACATTTAGTGCATTCTGAGCTTCGGCTTGATACTGCTGTAACATAGTACCATAAGCCTGTACATAAGCACTAATTTTTGAAATTTGAAGTTGCCCTAATTCTGTATCTTCTTCTTCCTCAATGAGCTCTGATAATACATTCCACCATTGTGCATAATCCATTTCATCTTGGTCATCATTTATCTCTCCTAATGATGTAGCAATGGTCACCAAGGTTGGGTTAGATTCATCGCTTGTAACAACGGGCGCAGTAGGAGCAGTATAACCCGGAACTGTTGCGGTATAATTTAGACTCGCTGGCTCTGTAGTAGGAGCAACTATATCATCAGCATCTATTGAGATTAAGTCATTGTTTTCCGCGGAGAGTTTTACATCAATTATAGTTGGATAACCGGGAACATCTAATTCTGGGGCTGTATATGTAGGATGGGTATCAATACCGGTTAAATCAACCGTTGATGCACCAATAATTGCGCCGTTGTTTTGAAGCATTTCAATATCATCAGCATCGAAACTTATTAATTCATTATCCTTGGTAAGGTCTAAATCAGTTATAGTTGGGTAACCGGGGGTATCAAACTCAGGAGGAGTATAACCCGGAGCACTACCAAAAGAACCAATCGTTACAGCAGCAGTAAGGGCAGGAGCCTCTAATTCTGTATCTAAATTTATGTCTATTAAATCATTACCATCAGTTAAATCTAAAGAGAGTCCATCAATCTCCAGCACTGGTATTATTACATCGGGGTTTGAGGCAGCTAATCCTATAGTAGGTGCTGTATAGGCTGGATAAGTAACTCCAGTCATATCGAGCGTATTAACGCTTGATAAACTTAATGACTGTGACACTGATAGTTCTATTAAAGCATTAGAGTCACTTAAGTCTATATCATTAGTACCATGTGTTATTGGATAAGTAGGTATTATTATATCCTCATCAACTATTCCAATAGTCGGTTTTGTATATGCCGGGGCGCTTGGTAAATCCGCAATATCTCCTAAGTCAGTAATATCACCTGCACCACCGAAATTTGGCGCAGCTGGCGCTGATGGAGCAGTTGAAAAATAACCAGTTTCCGACAATTCAAAATTATCCACTACATCAAAGGCACTACTTTCATCATCAAAATCATCAGGAAGAGCATCCCTTAACGCCACCATCATCATATGTAATACTCCCTGAGCTGAGTAGAGTACTATAGCCTGATAGAATTCTGCGGGAAAACTTGCTATTGCTCCATTAGCATCATCAATAGTTCCATAAACTACCTTATCTACAGTCCCTCCATCCCCTACTTCAGGAGCAGGTTTGATATATAATTTGCTCTTATCTATATAATAAGCAGGACTTTGAGGTAAAGCATAATAGATACTATCCGAATCTACTATTAAATCTTTGTGTTGCACATTTACAGGAACAGCCCTATATGAACCTCTCCGGACATTTAAAACTTTTGTATGGTCTAATGTAACACCACTATCATTTTCTACTGTAACTTCATCAGAAAATAAGTGAAGAATATCGGGATTCATTGATTCCAGTCTGGCAATTACGCTTTTCTGCGCATCAGTCAGTAATTGAGTAATTTCACTACTATAAGATGAAGCATCACCTGTATAATAAGTTATTTGATTTGTAAAACTTGCCATTACTTCTTCTTCTTTTTACTTAAAATATTCTGTTTCCGTCTTGATTCATCAAGTTTACTACTCTGCCATTTGTCACCAACATTGTTACTGCTGACAATACCCGGCGCTGGAGCAGTAGGGTCTCGATGGGGGGCACTCCAAATAAAGCACCCCCCAATCTTTTTACTATTAGCTAAACGTGAGGACAGCATGTGTTTCTGGTAGTTGGACTTCCAGACCGGCTTCGGTCAGGATGATGTCTTTTCTTCCGTCAACATTGTTGTTCTGTACATTCGTAATAATATGAGTATCACGAGATACACCGTTACCCTGTAATGGGCGATAAGCCACATTTTTCATATCAATAACAAGTGCGGTATCTTCGTACATACCTCTGAGCAAAGGCTCAGCGATAAAGTGAAGGTCTCCAAACACTGTATTAATCTTAGTAACCGAATGCCCGAAAGCACCCTTGATGTTCTGTGCATCCATCCTATAGCTCGAAGCACCAATGGTATTACCTAAAAAAGAGCTTTTATCGCCGATTTTATTAAACCAAGCAATAATTTTGCGGGAAGCTAATACAAGCTTACTGCCACTATTGCCAGACTCAGGACTCATAAAGTCCTTAAGCCAGTCTAAAAACTCGTCGTATTTGGCGCCGGCGTCAGAGCCGTCTCCATAACTAAAAGCATTATTACTACCATCGTTATATCCATGCGCTTCAGCATAGGGCATGATACCCCACGAGTGTCTAACTGGTCCAGAAGCAGCTTCATCAGAACGTCCTATGCCATAAAGCATTGCATGCTCGATGTCCATTTTATGTTCCATGAGTTTTTCTTGCCAGACCCGTTTGTACTCGTCTGATTTACCACGATAACGTGTCGCCATAGCCGTACCAGAGAATAAAGGTATAGCAGTTTTAAAAATCTGCACATAACCTTCTCTATCGTACAATTCGTCCTTCCAACCCTCTGGGTCGGTTGAACCTTCAGCAAACGCAGAACCGATTACTTGACCTTTGTAGCCATCTGCAAAATGTAAAAAATCAGAAGTATTATTAGCTTCTAATGCAGACCCGTCTAAAGAAACAGGTGTTACAGTAATCAAGGTTGAGCCTTCAGAAGCACCGGAACGAGCTGTACTCGCTCCAACTGTAGCTACTTTAGCAACCATACGTTTTTTTGCAGTACCAGTACCATCAGTTGCTGTAGCAACATCAACTTCTAAGTCAACAAGTTGTCCTACAACAAAATAATTGGGAGCTTCTAAAACTGAGGAACTCCGTCCATATTTATCATAAGAACAACCAAACTCGATGCTAATATTGCTTAGAGCACTTCCATTCCCTGCTACTACGTAAAGGTCGCCGCCGCTATCGGCGGGGATTTCCGTTTCAACTTCGAAATTACGACGTTGCCATTGATGACGCTGTTCAAGAAACTTGAAAACCGGGTCGTCAGTAGGTTTTTTCGCAACTTTCGACAAGTAGACAAAGAAAGGACTTTGCTGTGGGGCTAATTCTGCAATTCGTTCACCGAAGTTAAACATCCGTCTGGATTGGTCCATACTCACTGCTGAGTTTAGAGCATTTCCAGCACTAACACTATATTGGTCAGCCATGATATTTAATCTCCTATGCGAGAATCATTTAGTCAAAAGGATTTTGAGCTCTATAATCCTTTATCATATCATCCATAATGCGGTCTTCACTGCTTGTCGTTTGCTCTCGATTGGAAGACGGCATTACGCCCATTGGACTTGGGATACTTTGAGCTTTGCGTGTCTGTTCAAAATCCTCTGAAGGAGGGTTCTTTACAGGGGCAGCTCTCTCCATACCACCATGGTCCAGTTGGTAAAGTTTCCACAAATTTTCGACCGTGACTGATTCCGGGTCAGACATCTTCTGAATGAAGTCGTCTATAACTTCCGGTGCAGCATTATAGTCAGTTCGCAGGGAGTTTCTTAATTCAGAATCACGTGCTGCGGCTTCCTCGGCTTGCTTAACTGCGTTAATCCTCTGTGTCTCTGCTTCTTTCATCTCTTCGCGTTCTTGTTGGATAACAGCGGCATTATATTCGGTATGTAACCGATTATAAGTGTCCATGTTTTCTCTCCAAGTTTCCACCGTGTCAAGATATTGAGCAGAATCACTATGAGGGTCAGTATACGCTTCAGCCCTATCGAAGTGTTGTGGCTTTACTGGCTTTTCGGGGGGCGGGGGGAACTCTTCCCTCGCTGGTTCAGCCTGTTGCTGTTGCTCAGCCGGTACAGACGCAGGTTCTTTATTGAAGTTTTTCATTAAAGTATCCTGCAACTTTGAATTAGTTACCTCTAACTCGGAAATCCTATTCTGACGTTTGTCAGCTTCGGATTGCCAGTATTGGTAACGTACTTCATCGTTAGGTGCCTGTTCCTGCTGGGGCGGAGCCGGAGAGTTTTCTTGTACGACATTATTCCTCGGTGAGGCTATTCGTTCAACAGTCTCCTGCGGTTGCTCTGCTTCAGCAAACGGGTCTAATCCCTCATTGCCAAATATGTTTTCCTCTACTTGAGAGTCAGTAATCTGAGTAATCTCTTGATTGTCCATATTTTTATTTTCCTTTTTTAGAGCCCTTACTGGATTTAGGGGTATCTTTAGTTTCTTTGGAGGCTTCATTGACCTCCTTGCGTATCATTCCAGTCGCATCATCAAGACGTTTTTCGAATACAGTTCCTGCCGCTTTAGCGCGGGTTGAAGTCTTATCCAAATCACCCTTGAATTTCTCGAGTTCAGCTTTCTGCTTAGCGTGATAAACTTCACGTTCTCGAGTCTGAAGGTCGCCCTTAAGTTCTTTTATTTGTCCCTGAGCTTGTTCGACCGCTTGCTCAAGTTTGGCGATTGTATCCGTCCGTTCAAGAACGCCTTCAATGTCGAAGACTTCCGTCTTCTTTAGCACTTCCTGCCTGTCAATAAGACCGTTTTTATATGCGTCCATATATAACTCAAGCTGAGCATAACGATTGGTTGGTAGAGTAGAGCCTGTAACAATAACAACGTCATAATTTCCAACGGTAATATCATTAAAAACACCTATCTCATTCCCCTTATCGTCATACAGCTTTTTGTTTATTGCAATCTCAGACATACTATTATTCGGCTGGACTACACGTGCTACTTTTTCAGTAGTATATAACTGTTGCATTAGAGGTATGATGACCTCAGCAGCACGTCTTAAACCTGCTTCTATATCCATTAACTTGGATTTCATCTTACGTTGCCCAAATTCATCAAGGCTGATAGTGGCTTTATACGTATGCGGGGCTACAGATGAGTTACCCATCATCATCTCGTATAATCCAAGTTGGTGGTCTATATCGTTTTTAGCAGTCTGCTCATTCTGATACAGCTCATTTGGTAAAGGTAATGGCTGTACAGGCGTAGGGTTCCCTTGGTCGAAGTCAACTTCTATAGCCACTCCCGGTTGAGCCCACTTCTGCTCAAATTCTCTCATATCCACACTCCCGCTGGGTACAAGAATTTTAACATTCGTCGAAGTTGTAGCGTGAGCTATAATCAGACTTCGAGTCTTATTAATGTATTCCTGCATATCCTTTACCATTCTTACATCTGATATAGGATATGGTGTTCTGGTATGCAAATTCATAAAAGGGACAACTGGAAAATGCTCAGTAGGTAGAACTCTTTCATATAGCATCTTATCACCCATAATAACACACATCTTAACCCTTGGCTGTTCTACCTCGATTGCTTCCACTGCCTTCTGTACAATGAGGTCTGCAAAAGAAAGTTTCTTCACATCGGGTGGAGGAACTTCATTAACAGACTGCCCTTCAATCTCAGCTTTTTTCTTCTGTTCGGCAAAAACCTGTGTTAACTTACCCATCATTCTTTCTGCCGTTGAGGGGTCGTCAACTATCTGACCATGAATAAGCCATACAGGTTTCTGACAGTACTCGAGGAAGTCTTCTTCGTCAAGCAATAGTTCTTTATCATCGTGCAACTGATGAATAAGATGATACTTAATCATCTCTTTATGATATCTCTCATATCCACGTATATATTCATCTGATTCCCCCCAACCAACGGCTCGAGTAGTAGTTTCGGTATCTTCTGGGAAGATTGCCCCAACTTCTTCACGACTACGTCCAGTTGAGGGTTTATCAGAATACATATCTGTCTGGGCATTTTTAATAGCCTTTTCGTACATGGGATACATTCTTATGGCTTGGTCCTTCGTAAACATACGAGAGACAATGATGTTTTCCGCATCGTCAAGCATTCGAGTACGACTATTTGGGTCTACATAAACATCAAGAGGGTCTAAATCTCTTATCTTTACCTCACCCTTGCCTTTATCAGCATTCGGGTCTTGATAAACTTGCATATACCCTACTCCACAGACGTAATAGTCATCAATAATATTTCTTAGTGCCGTATTACCATCGCTGATTGCCCAGATATACTCCAGCATACCATTCATTACCTGTGCAATTCTATTATCAGAATCTTCTCTCGGTGAAACGCGAAAACTTGGCTTATTAGTTGTAAGCATCGCTTTCGCAGCTTCTACTGCCGGGTGTATCCTATTTACAACAATAGGAGCCTGTCCACGTTCTGATAGAATACGCTTTTGCTCAGCAGTCCACTGGACTCCGAGCCTAAACTCTCTATCCTCTTGAGCATGTAATGCCCACTTATCCCTCGAAGAAGAATACTGTCTGAATAGGTTATGGGTCTCTTCGACCTTTTTTGTTTTCTTAGCCATTAACTATATTATTGATAGATGTATCCATTTCGAATATACGCCCTACATACTTAACCAGTCAAGCATTTTATTATGTTTTTTTATTGGGGCATCTGGGTCAAACTCTTTTACCCTGCAAGGCTTTGCTCCGTCAAGAGCATAAAAGATAGCATCCATGCAATCATCATGCTTCCCTTTTGGATACGAAAGAAATTCTTGCTGAACTTCGATATCCTGTGTCCTAAAAAAGAAATCACCCTTTGCAAGGGGAGGTACTAAAGACAATAACCTTTCACTCTTCCTTGTACGAGGTTTTACCCCTTTTTCAAGACCGGGAATGTACATGTTACTCTGAAACATGATTTTCCTTGTTGCATCCCTCAGTGCCTCCTGATAGCCTGTAGTCTCGACTTTCATCCTCTTCGGTTTATATTTCTTGTACATATCTATAATTTTCTGAGGTTGTTCTGCAGGAGAGAGTCTATGGCGGAAAACATCCACAATATAAATGTTCCCGTCGCTATCAAGACCGAGTATAGCAATAACAAAAAAGTCAGCCCTATCAGAAAGACTACTTGCTGGGTCAATTCCAGCATATAGTTCAACGGGCTTAATTTTTTTATCCCCATCTATATACCTCACTAAACAATTCTGACCCTTTATCCTCTCAAAACTATAATGATGCAATCTTATGTATTCAGGTCGAAATGGAGCATTATCTGGAGCCTGAGCTTCATTCATATACTCCTGAAAAAACCCATTCAGGTTGCCAACACTCTCAAACTCTGCTTTTATATCATGAATCCTTGACATTGGGAACCTATCTTTCCAGATACTTTCTCCACTGTCATCTGTAATACTAAACCATAAAACTGTCCATGCGGGGCTTTCTTTAGCCCAGTATAGAAAACAATCTTCACTAATAACGGTACCTATCATTACAATTCTACCATCATCCGATAAAGAAGGGATAACAGCTTCAGTTATCCACTTTCTATTCTTGGCACGAGCTTCTGGGGTAAAAGCATTTAATTCAGACTCGAAGTCATCAACAATAATAAGATTAGGACGAGTATCACCCTCTATGAATCCTCTGACTCGTTGTCCAGTTCCGACAGCCACGATTCTGGTTCCATTAGCGAGAATAATATCTCCCCCAGTCCATCGTTGGGCTGTATGAGGACCCATATCTCCGAAGAGTTTTTTGAAGTTATCCGAATGCTGGAGATGATATTTAATTCTGCTAAGAAAGTTAATAGACTGCGTTTGACTCTCGGAAATGATAACAATAAATAAGTCTTCTTCGGGTTTCTTGAAAGCTGCTTTATACAGGGGGAGTATGAGTGAACATACAGTACTTTTCGCTGTTCCTCTGGGAGCTGCAATTAAACAACGCCTATTTTTAGGATTAATAATAGTTTCATAGACTTCTGAGTGAAACGGGGGTATATCACGCTTTAGAGCCGTTGGAAAACAGAATTTTCCAAATAACCCCATATTCTTCCTAAACTTTTTAAGAATCTGGAGTTTTTCATAATATTCTTCATAATCATCCTGT
>Ga0098057_1000192_pt1 | contig 23075 bp, 18 predicted proteins | sample 18_taG_FD_77072 | JGI IMG/M metagenome (GOLD analysis project Ga0098057, IMG submission 77072) | Marine viral communities from the Subarctic Pacific Ocean - 18_ETSP_OMZAT15316 metaG | ecosystem: Environmental > Aquatic > Marine > Oceanic | place: Pacific Ocean | collected 2015-01-19 | reverse complement strand
TGCAATAGTAGTACCAGTTAAATCTACCTTTACTCCACTATAGACATCAGCAGCTATGCTATTCATGTATCCAGTCATATCTATAGTATCATAGTCTTCATTAGATGTATCGATAGTAGCTACATCGTATGAGATATATGGATATTGTGGATCATCTGATGGTAAAGTAGGAATAGTATCTCCTGGAATATCACTGGCAGTTAAACTATGTGGTGTTAAATAATCATCCACAATAATGGGTTCCGAAAACTTTAGAGCAGCCATAGTATTCATATTAATCCAGAGATTACTTTCAGCATCAGCATTATCCCAAGCATCATGTAAAGCTGCAAATGCTGTAAATTTAGTAGTATCTGTATGATAAGCTTTTACAATAGGAGCAGTTGTTTCTTTTACTTTGGCAGGAACAGTGACTGGTATTGTTGTAGTCTCTGTAACTTTTCTCCATGGAACATACTCTGCATCAAAAATAATAGTATTCCATAAAGTTCCTCCATTTTGATTAAGAGTATATTTATCGCTTGGAGCAATATATGCAAAACCCAGCGGACGTTCTCCTACTCCATTCCAAAATGGAAAATATCTTTGTGCGTGAGATAAAGTTACATCAGTAGAAGCAGGGTCTCCTACAGCAGAATAAACTGCATTGCTAAGCATTAATTTATGAGAGTCTGAATACTGTAAGGGATTATATTGTATAACTCCTTGTTTTCTTTTTGCTGAAGTATCTAAATTAGATAATTTTAATCCAAGGTCTACAGGGGAACTATTGTTGTCTACATCTGTATAATAGTAAACTTCTCTTTCGTATGGTTTAACGGCGTATTTTTTTTTGAATGTTTTTGGAGCAAAGGTATTAACCGTGGATGTTGCCAAAGACGCCGACCATCCTTTTAAAGGAGTTGATAAATCTGAAATCTGTTGACCTATAGAACGATACGTATTTCTAATATCTAAAATTTTGTCGACATCGTCAGTATATAGTGTATCTGTTAGATTTATAGTATCTTGTTCTACTTCTATCCAGTGACCAGTGGCTTCGTCGTCATGATCTTTTGCACCACCATCACAATACAATAAAGAAGTGTGACCTTCTATACTTTCATTACATCCAGAGCCTATAATTTGTAATTGCTCTGCTAAGGGCTGAACAAAAGTAGTTCCGTTAGGAGGAACTGCTCTAGAAATAACCACATCTTTAACATAGTCAAAGGGAAATAATGAAGCAATATTTAATGATATAGTCTCAGCAGTTCCATCATGAAGTAAATAGGCAGATTGAGGAGCATCGAATAGATGAGGGGGAAGTGGATCTAAGATTGCTAGCTCCGTTGATTTGTGTATTTCCGTTCCAGTTTCATTTTCTAAATAGAATGCCTTCTGATAATCTGCACTCTCTCCTAACCGTTGTGCTTTGCTAGGAGGTAAATATGGAATTGCTTGTGAACTAAGTATATCTGTTATTTCAGGCGGGGGAAGTGCTGGTTGTGGAACTTTTATTGGTTTTAAATATTCAATATCTTCAGCAACATATTGAAAGGTAGTTTCCAAATAAGCTTCATCTGTGCCCGTTACCATGCCCTCATCTACAAGTCTAATATTTTTTAATAGAAGACGAGATCCAGGGGCATCAGTCCAAGCTTCAGTAGATGTTCCTCTATTAGGAAACTTTGCGCCCTTTACTTCTTCTGAAAATAATAATAAAATATCGAATGGTGGGATTTGATCAGTAGTTTTATTTTCTTTACTAGAATAGCTCTCAGAACCGAGAGAAAATCCATAAAGACTACTAATATTATCAGCTGCTTCTTCACTAAGTAATGAAAAAAATGCAGCTCTATCAAAGTTTATAACTATAATACTTCCAGCTATAGTTCTTGTGCCTGAAGTATATGAATGAGCTATAGCCGATCCTAACTTACGAACCGGCATTTTATCTCTGTGTATTGAGTAACTTAGTGCGCCAAGATTTTTAAAAGGAATAAAAGTCGAACCGTAAGTATTATTTAATGAATTAGCGGGATCTACTAAGTTTTTAGACTTAGCTAGAATGAATGCAGTTACATCAGAGCCTGAGAAAACTACATCTTTATTATATGTTGCAGTAAGTTCTTTCATTTAAATATATATATAGAGTGGGCTATGTTATTATACCATGGCCCACTCTATTGTAAATTACAACATAGTAATGTTGTTAATTAGACGCCAAGATTAGATTGAGCGGCTCCTAATACTGTGTCGGAACTTCCGCCAGCACCAGCATCTTCAACTGATTGCCAACTTATGATGTTTTTAGCAACATAAGTAAACTGTGCTTCTTGAATTCCGTCATCGATAGAAACGCCTGCGCCTTCACTAATAATAGTAATATCGTGAATGCTCATAACCATCTGTTTACCAAATTCATTCATTCCATACAGGGTTGCTGTAAATGGAGGAATTTCATCAGTATAAACAGCGCTTCGAGTATTCTCTCTATTATAAGGATTAGAATTAGATCCAGACGAATGATCTGATCCAGGGACGTAGTTCATATCTCTGCGATACACTTCTGACATTTGTTGAATATCAAATAAAGCGCTTCGATCGAAACAGGTCATCACAATTGAACCAGCAACCCCTCTCTTATTTTTAGAGTATGCTAGCGCATTTGGATCCCCCATTACAAATACAGGGCGAACTTCCCTATTAATTGACCAAGAAACACCTTGAATGTTTCCTATCTCAACGTTACCAAAAATCATTTTAATATCAGAACCGGAAAAGGTTGTGACCATATTTCCGCCTTGATCTAAATTAGATGTAAAAGCCATGTTTAATTTCTCCTATAACTAAAAAGCCCCATTGTAAACAATAGGGCTAATTGCGGGTACTACTCTTAGATAGTTATGCCTCATCGTTACATTTTAGATATGTCACACTATGCTAAATCCTCCGCAGAGAGTTCAACATTATAATGAACATCACGTAACTCAAACTGAGGCTGTAACGTTAGAGGAATTGTAACTCTTCCAACAACGCGTTCACCTGGAGTCATAACGACAGGAGCTAAAAATCCTCTCAAAACTCTAGGAACTAAAGAAGTACCTAATTGTGAATCTAACGAAGTTTGAAAAGCTTGTAATAATTCAGCACTTGAAACTTTACCGAGAAAGTCTTTAGCGATATTTCTACAAATTTCTAAAGCTTCCTGAAGAATAAGAACAGTCATTAAGTTCTCATAATCAGATCCAGCTTTTGCTAACGATCGAGATTCAGATAATTTAATTTCTCCATTCTTTATTGAGGGTACAGATACCCTTACATCTGATAGTAAATCAACTTGTAATGATCCGCTTGATGCGTCTTTTCCAGCATAAGCCCATACTAAACCAGTTACTCCTGGGAGTATGTGTCTATATATAGCTTCTTCTGTCGGCATAGCGGCAATAAGTCCAGCTACAGCGCAATTTAGATTACCGGCATATTTACTTGATTGTCCATTAAATATACCTTCACCATCTACGCAAAACATAAACGGTTGGTCAAAACCTGCAAGAACTGTATTTGTTACTAACGAGTTTAAACGAGAAACAACATCGTCTCTAAGGACGCGACCTCCTACTCCTGAACCAACAATTGGTTCAAAACTAGTAACTCCTATCATTTCTCCATTAAAGTCGTCAAGAAAAGTGGACATTTGTTGTGCAAAACTTGCTACATCGCCTGAACCGTCAGGTTCATCATTGGGCACTGCATCAAGAGTGACATCTACAATAGCCATAATATCAAAAAAGTCTGCTATAAAGCTATCATAAGCTTTTGCTAAACCAGTATAAAGATGATTGTCAGCGTCAACATCTGTAGACGGGTCCCAATCGGTTCCATTAGCTAAAGATTCTTTAGCCACTTCAGTGCCAGCAAATATTACTTGATTAATAGCTTGAGCATCTACAATAGAAGAAGCAAACATAATTTCATTTAAAGTTATATCTGCATTAATTAAGGATGCAAGATCTGATATATCTAAACCAGTCCATGTAATCTTTGTATTTAATTTTGTTTTAGGGTTATAGATATAAAGGTCAGTTGCACTGGCCCATATCGAAATATCATTGTATAGTGTTCCAGGATGGACTGCTTCTAGCTTAAAAACATCAGTTCCAGAACCATCCCCCCATGTTCTATGTGCAGCAAGGCTCATAGGAGTTGTCGCATCTTCATATCCAACAACGCGTAGGCCATAAACATCAGGGGCAGCTGTACCAGCAGATTGGCCATCAAAACATTCTTTGAGACCTCTGGTTAAATTATATGCTCCAGATCCAAATGGTCCGAATAGATCGGCCGCGTCTGAGGGAGAAGAAACTTTTACTGGAGCATTTAGCGGACCATCCGTAGCATTACCTAGGATGACTACACGTCTATTTCTAGGCCCGGAGCCACCAGCAGCTGCTCGTGTTAAATTATTATCAAATAATTGTCTAGATACTTTTGGGGTTGCCATAATTTGTTCTCCAAAATTTTTTGTATTTTTATTTGCATAGACTCTATGGCCTTTCGTATCTAAGTTATGTCATTCTAGTAAATCTTTTATGATACTATTCAGAATCTTCTGTTGACTCTGAGACTTTCACTCGAATTACGTCGATTAAGTCAGCAGGAATTGCAGTATGTCTTTCTAAGTCTACTGTATATTCTAAACTTCGTACATTAAAAGTTTGATTTAACTCATCTACTTCTTTATCTTTTAATCTTTGTCTAAAAACTGTATAGTGTGATCCAAATAATCCACCAAAATGATCCATAAATGCAAACTGAAACCAATCAGTTAACTCTTCAGCTTCTTGAGGATTCTTTGCAAATATATCAAATCTATAGAAGACAGTAAAACGTTGTCCATATACACGCAGAGCTTTTCCACTTTCTAAAAACATATCTGTTCTAAGTCTTGGTTTTACTTCTCTAGTACCTGATTCAGGATTTGCTCTAGGCTTTCCTCCCAAATTTACCGGAAGCATTCTATCAATACTCCAAACTATACCATTTTCTACTTTAAAATCAGGATCTTTACTAATAACCCAAGCAGGATATGCAGCATCGAATCTAATATCTGGTTTTAATATATGTAGAACTTGTTCTAATCGTTCTATGTAAACAAGAGGACTAGCATTACCAGTCACATCTTCTTTATTTATAGTTAAAGGCATGTCTACGCCGTCGATACCGTCATTATATAATGTTATTTTTACAATATCGTCAGCCATTAGTAGTCTCCCATATGGGGCACAACCTGCACTAAATAAAAAATTATATTACCTTTGTATCCTCTCTTTGTATCTATCTCTTGTATTTCAAATGCTTCTCTATGGTCTGCAGCATATAAAGCATTTAAATCAATAGGACCGCCATGATCATTATAGTCGAGTTCAATAATGACATCTCCTCTTTTAGGATTAACATCGCTTTGTAAATAAATCTTAGAAGCATTAATAGTCATGCCAACGCTTCCTCTAACTGACATAGGTGCATGTCTATTTTTTACTACCTCATCCGAATAAGCCCATTTAGGACCACCAGAACTAGAACCAGTAGCATCACTGTAAAAAGTACTTTGGTTGCCTACATCATATCTTCTATATAATGAATAATGTCCCCAAGTCTTAAAAGCTTGGTCAACTGTTTTCTTTAAGGGAGAACTTTTATCCAGGTAGGACCAAAGTTTAAAGCTCATAACTAGTCTCCTTCGTTAGATAAAGATCTGGAGCTATATAATGAGCTGTGGTAGTCAGATTCGCCAGGTATTGCACTAGAAGTCTTCACTGGTAAGCTTTGATGAGTATGATCAGTATATGGATCAAGAGAAATATCTCCTCTTTTGAGTGCATTTTCTAGAGCAATAATTTTCAAATCGATAGCTTTTATACTATCTTGTAAATATCTAGATAATTCTCTTCCAGACATTTTAAAGTCACCGATAGTAAAAGAACTAGAAGCACCGGCAGGATCAGTTAAATATGTATTTAATATATCTCGTTTTGTTCGTGCTTGTACGTATTCGGGAATACGAGTAGGTAAACTACTATAATCTAATGTACCTTTCCATAATTGTTCAGCGGTAATACTATGTCTATAAATAAGAAGGGCTAAAGTAAAGTCATCATACTGTTGTACAAATGGACCAATCTCAAGTTTAGTTTCATCAATGGAAGTAAAAAATGGAAATAATAGCCCCATAAAGCTAAGTGGTTCTATATCATCATTAGAAGGAGTCGTAAAACTAACTTCAAATATTTTATTAACATCAAAGTCTAATGCAATATTACCCTCACTGTCAGCAGTTTTACTAATACAAGCAATTCCGTCAATAGTAATTGTATCCTCGCCCAGGACCATAAGTTTAGTTTCATCAATAGTAGATTCGTCTATCTTAGATGTTAAAAATAGTTCAGACCCAATAGCGTCTGAAGAAAAGTTATTAGCCCAAATAGAATTTACATTTAAAGCTAATCCTAATGGATGTCTTACTTCTACTGAAGAAACAACATTTGTTTCAGTATTAGTTGGATCAGCCTCATCTTCTGGAATTCTACCATTAAATTTAGCTATGACACTGCCAGTTCCATATTGCATTATGGATGAATCCATAGGCATACTAGATATTAAATAGAAACTATCAGGGATTGCTGGAAGTGTAGTTGTATCTACTGGAATTTCAGGACCAGTTCCGGCCGGCAATGTTTCTGCTAGAAAAGAAAGGGAGAAACTATGTTGTAATGTTTCTCCTTCTGTAGAAGTTACTCCGTATCTTCCTTTTGGTAGATATAAAGTATAATAAGCTGCAGAGATTAAATCTGTAGCAGGTTGGACATGAATTAAGGTAGGATCTCCTGAATCGTCATTAACTACAGTTAAACTTGATATATCAACTGGAGTTTCATTACCTCCGTCGGGTAATGTTCTGAATAAGGAAATTGTATAGGAAAGAACGGAGCTACTAGAAATATCTGCATTAAACTGCAAATAAATATCAGCTTCATTTGGAACTTCAGATCCACTAGTTAAAGCTTGCTGTACATTGCTATCATCGTAGTAAAAAGCTCCTGTTGCATTAAAAGCCATTAGTCTGTTTCCTTAGTATCTTGTTTAGTCTTCTTTTTAGAAGACTCTTTTTCGTATCGTTTGACTTTTCGCTTAGTAGCCCTTCCAGTAGGACGTAGCTTAGGCATTACACCGTAAATCGAACAGGTTTAACGTCCTTTACTAAAGGCTCCTCTTCCATGTTAACAGAGCTTAAACCTGCCCTAAGGCCAAGGTCTAACATAACATCAGAAATATATTCCATTACAGCACTTCTAGGCGCCATTGCAGGATTATGTCCACCCATTTCAATTTTATTAATAGCTTTAATAAGCTTAATTCGATCGTCTTTATCTGCGAGAGTAGAAAAAAGTTCAGTAAAAGATCTAATTGCGTTATTAGGTGTATCTGCCAATAGTTTAAAAGCCTGTTTTTCTACAGGATCATCAGATTTATATGCCAAAGTTCTACCAGTAAATGACGGCGATTTCATTGCTTTTTTTGGATCAGGATTTTCTGTATAGTCAAAAGAACCCTTAGAATTTGTTACAGGAGCTGTTCGTGCAGACACCTTATCTATAGCAGCACTAGGTTTATTTACAAACTCTAATACTCCTTTTTCAACAGCATTATTAACAGCAGAATATGCTTCTGCTGGAATATCTGATGTTTTACAATAGCCTTTATTACTATTAAGGGCAGTTATAATAAAATCAGTTTTTTCTTCTCGCCACATGCCAACAGCAGCGGCAAGTCTAACGTATTTTTTATTGCTCAATTTCTCAGTTTTTTTATTGCTTTGCTCACTCATATTCGTTTCTCCTATAATTATATAGATTGATATTGTTAAGAATTAGGAGGGGCAAAGCCCCTCCTAATACATGATATTACCTAAATCAAACTTAGGTTACTGTCGGACCAGAGGGGGTCGTACCAGCAAGCGTTACTTGATTTGCATTGTCAAAGACATAGTTATCTGTGATAACCATATCTCTAGCAACGGCAACACCTTTACCTTGTGATAACAGAGCCATTCCCCAACGCTCTTTAATCTTCATTGCGCGGATATCGCGTTCTGGATCTCTCCATTCATCGATAGATACGCCTTCTTTAGTCATCAATAAACCACAATTTTGGGAATCGGCCATAATGACATCAGCTACTTTAACCGCGGCTGCGCCGGGTCCTGTAGCTGCACGATATCCAACGTGCGGTGAAACGATAACCTTCAAAGGAGAAGGTAAATAGCGAGGTGCAATGTTAAAGGATGCACCTAACGGGTTAAGAGTCTGTACAAATGGATTAGGTCCAGCAACTTGAGCCGCGGTAAGATTGTTATAATCATTACCGGTAGGATCTGGTTGATAGCCTAGTTGTCCAAAGCTGGAGCCAAAAGTAGAGGCTCCGCTTCCAGCAGGAGTGCGATTTGAGGATATTACGCCATTAGAGAATAATATTTCTCTGGTTTTAGGATCATTCATAAAAATTTTCCATGCCAGAGGATTAATCAATAATGTATCATAATTAAATCCACGAAGATATCCATATACCCACATATCAAAAATGTCATTAATGGTCATAGAACCATTAAATGCACCGTCAATACCGCGGCCATTTGTATATCCTAGTTCGCTATCCGTTGCTGCAGCAGCAGAGTTATCAAATACAGAAATACCCATATCGTTCATAAGGGCAATACCGTATTCTTCTTTGTGTCGCGCTAACGCACGACCAGCCATATTTAGCCACATGCCAAATACGTCAAACAGGTTGTCATCGAGCACTTCTTGAGTAACACGAAGTTTCAAGCCATGTTTGTTGATTCCCAGCTGCATGATATAACCTTCCCCGTAGGAAAAGTCAGCTTCAGGATATTCCTGACCTTCAGGAATTTCCGCAGCGTGAAACGCGCCAACAGAGCCAATTTCGACAGAACGACCTGGTCCTTCATATGCAATTTGTTTAAACAAATTGGGAATGACAAGTAATTCTGGTTCGATTGCTTCTTGCACTAAACGAGTAACAGTTGTTCCAATATAACGAGTGAGATCTTCGGTAAAAAAGACGTCTTTAAAGTCGCCTATTCCTTCACCTTCCATCTGTCTATCAATATTGAAAACATCTTTAAATTCGAAATGCAATTGCAGATTGTCTCTATCTTCCGTCTCAACACCAACCATACCATTGTTGGTAAAGATGTCATAAATCAACTTCTGAGCTTGAGCCTGCTTTGATGTTCGCTTGGTTACTTTCATTGTTTTTAGTCTCCAATTAAAAGCACTTCTAAAGCAGACTCTCTCAAAGGAGTTCTTGCATTATTAGTCATGTAAGTCATAGAATAATCTATGTTAGCTTACATTAATTTGGATCCATGCTTCGCCAAAAACACCTGCATCGCAGAGTGCTTTTATTTTTGTAGCAGGATCGTTTGCGCCAAAGTCATAAGAGGCACCGCTTAGTGCTTCATATGCAAAGTCATACAGGAATTGTGGCACGCCTTTTGTTCCTGTTCCGGCTACCCTATATGCACCTTCAGGTTCATAAGGGTTTTGTACTGTATCCAACAGATCTTTAGGGAATCGATAATCAATACCCATCAGATAACCAATTTTCTGATTGCCCTGCGCTAATTGCGCGGCTTTCATGGATTGCATATTTCCGTAGTAATCTGCGGAAATTGCCATTCCAGCTTGTCCTTCGGAACTACCATTATATGAAAGGAAAGAATATTTCTTTTCACATGCAACATACCCTGCTCCAGCTTCAGCAGCTACAGGGGGAAGGGGTGATTCAGCAGCAACAAATTCTCCTAATGTCTGGGTATCCCATTCATCAAGATCAACGGCAGGTAATTTAATCAACTGACGAGCCATAACTCCCCAGTTTTTATTACGCATGTCGTAGTTTAAGTTGTCGCCTCTAATATCTTGGTATACATCGTGCTCTACAACACCAATTGGTGCGTGATCAGCACTTTGTGTAAAACCACCGACAGCAGCTTCCCAGACATATCCACCGCTTGATGGAACCATCAATGCTAATACGCCTCTCCCAACGCCATAGAAATCATCATCAGTAGCGAAATGAGCTCCATCATTTGGGGTAATCGCAGAAACAGCGCGGCCTTTCGGAATAACAACCCAATCCTGGGTATTTGTATCCTGAAATTTTGCAGCTAGTTCTGAAAAAGGCTGTAGTGGAAATGCTGGACGTATGCCATCAGATTGACTGATATTTGGGCGTCCTGCGGACAACGCATATTTGGAAGGAGAGCGTTTTAGTGCTCGTGTTCTTCCAGTTTGTGCAGTAAAATTAAGTTTAGCCATTTTATAGGTCTCCTAATTTATTTAGATTTAAAATAAGATGAAATTATTTTTTTAGTATCGCTCATAGGCTTTTCATCATTGTCTAAGCCTTGCGGCTTGTCTTCAGAAAGTGTCTCTTTTTCTAAGGATTCTGTAGGAACGTTAACGAATGCAGTAAGCATATCTTTCTCCAATTCCTTATAGAGGTCTCTTAGTTCGTCAAGATCTTTATCTTCCAAAGTAGCTCTATAGCTTTTCTGGGAAGTTTCAATATCTTCTAGATCAATTTCTGATTTACGTAAAGCAGTCACACTGTGTACGATAGTATCAATAAGAACTTTCTTAATTGAATTTTCTATCTCTTTCTTGTCTGCTTCAGCGTCTTGTGTGTTTTGTTCTCCCTCCGGAGTGTTCTCTTCTTGAGTAGGTTCTTCTTTAGAATCTTCTTTAGAATCTTCTTTAGAATTGTCTACTTCAAGATCTTTTTCTTCCGCTTCATCTTCGGAAGAGGTCTCGAGAGAAATAGCAACACTAGCTTCTTCATAACCAAGCTTGTATCCATCTTTAAAAGATTCGTCTTTAAGAGATGCTATATAAGCACCCATTCCTTCAACTTTTAAAGCTTCAACAAGATCGGCGGGAGAATTCTTGTTAGTACTTTCGGTGTCATCAGCAGCATCTTCTTTAGCAATCTCGCTTTGTATTGCAGCTTCGATTGCTTGTAGGAAAGCTTGCTTGACATCGTCGGACACTTTACTGTTATTTTCTATTAACAACTTGATACGGTCTAATTTTTTGTCAGAAGCACCGTTAATACTTTGTTGTAATTTTTCAAGTGTAAGATCATTTAGTTTCATTGCTTTGTTTCCTGTAAGTAAGGTTATGTCAGTTAAGGATTCAAATATTAAATCTATTTGAATCTGCTCATCGGCTTTTTCATTATGTTGATGCTGCTTTGAGCTGGCATCATAATAATTCTTTTCTTTATCATTTGACGAATCTTCCATTTTTGAATCATCTTTAATTACCAATGGAGTATCCGGCTTCGTATTTTTCAAATTTTGTACATTTTCAGCATCTTTTTTACTAGATTTACAACCTAGTTGATTTGCTTTTCTAGAAACACATGCAAGTATAGCTGATTTACTTCCATCGCCTTTATAGCGTCCTATCAATCTCCTAGCCGCAGTTACATGCGCACAATCCGGGACAGGAAAAGAACGGCCAGGTCCACAAAAAGTGGATGACTTAAGTTTCTTTCTTTGTGAACTAGATAATTTTGCATCACCCATTTCTTCATCTAGTAATGCCTCTAATTCATCCCAGTCTATATCTGTTAGACTTAGTAATTTCTCACATTCATCTTCATCTTTTATTTTATTTAGTTCATCCTCTTCTAATCTAGATAAAACTAAATCTTCATCATATACTAATCCTTTTTTATCAATATAAGCTTGCTTATCATATTTTACACTTTCCCATAATACTCTATTTGCTACTAGTAATTCAGCTAGTAAATCACATGCAAGTAAAAAAGATTCATCAGCATATCTAACATCAGAGTCCACAAATACTAAACTTGTTTGGACTTTACATTCATCTCCAACACAAGGATCCGCAGGTCTTTCTCCATCAACCATAGATATAGAAGTAATCTGAGCTGCAGTTGTACCATCATTATCTGCGGGGGTATTCACAAGAGAAACTTCTTTATAATCCAAAGCACCTACTCTCCAATAACATTGTTTTTCAATACCTTCATCATCTTCATAAATACGTCCTCTACTATGTCCACAATATTCTTCTACATTTAAATTAATATTACATATAGAACATTGAGTAAAATTAAAATCACTGGCAGCGTCCCTTAAAGGAGCACCATGAGTAGAAACAGTTAAATAACGTCCATCAATAATTTTTTCAATAGCATCACTATCTGTAACTAATACATCTAATTGTGTAAACCCAGCACCTTCCGTAGAATCAATAAATCTGGCTGCTTTAACTCTCCCCAGGGGTTCACTGTCTAAGTCGTGATTCTTTAAAAAGGGTTTACTATACGGGGTTGTCCACACATCTCTAGATACAGCATAACGCATTGCATCGGGATCATAATAAAAAAAGTTTTTATTTTTGTATCCCGCATGGGTAGCATCTAACGTAACAAGCAAGGATTTTGGAATATATCTATTTCCATCTTGCTCTATAGCAAAATCTGCAGAAATAGTACTTTTACTTTGATCTTCAAAATTATGTAGTAATTTACTCATTTGTAGTCTCTGGTAGTAAGGCTGGAAATTGCTCTAAACTTCTTGTCATATTTTTACACCTAGGGCACTTAATTTCTATATTTGTTCCTGGAACAATCTTAGATAATAGTTTATTACACATAGTTGTTGATCCCCATTTTTCTGATTTCTTTTCATCAATGTGCTGACACCTTAATTCTAATAAATTAGTAGGAACACAGTTTGCCCTAATATTAATTGTAGAGCAACCTCTTTTCTGACATTTGATTTCAACTGCATATGGTTTTTCTTGATCAACATACTTACATAATAAAGAACCACATTGTGGACATCTAAACTCCAGATAGTTGTGTTCCATTAAGCATCCTTTATAATTTGTGCTTCTAATGTATCGAAAACAGTTCCTATTACTTCTTTAAAGTTACCTCCATTAGAGTGCCTTCGTAACATAATTTTCATAGTAGTTATGTCATACGGGTCCAACTTAGACCCGGTAAGTAGATCTTCGAGCTCTATAACAGTTTGCGTCCCTAAGGCCTGATTCCATAATTCAGTATAATAATCTCTAGTTACGCTAGGTTTAGATAGTTGAGTTCCTTGTTGATTAGTTGGTCTAGAAACATTACTAGACAAATTCTCACCTGCCTCTGATAGTGCAGATGCTTTAGCTTCTGCTAAAGGAATCTGTACTCTATTAAGATACATTGCTTCTCTTTCTAGTTGAAGAATAATATCTCTACCTAATTCTTTTCGTAATTCTTCCTCAGTCAAAGCATTATTAATATAAAGATTAAGTTGATGTGCTTCTCTTTTAATTTTCTCTGATAGATCAACTTCAGGAATAGACAAGTAAACCATATTCTCATCATTTAAAGTAAATTCGGTATAACCTGATTCATATAATAATTCTGTAATCATAAAAAATTCTATAGAATTTTTCAGAATACGCTGAAACTTTGCCGATGTACTCTGCATTTCAGAACTAATTACTTGAGCTGTTGCACGATTTGCTGAATCTCCTTCTCCCATAGCTACTCCTGACATTCCCAAACCAGCTAAAACTCTAGCTTTAAAATAATTTATAGAAGAAGTTAATATATTATTAGCATTAGTTGCTTTAGCTATATCTTCTACTGATACTCGTTCTGAAGTTACTAATACGCCATCACCAGTTAAACTTTGAATAGTTGAAGCTAAATCATCAACCTGCTCTTGTGTACCTGGTTGCTCTTTACTTCCTACTTTAGCATGTAACTTAGGAATTGCAACTTTAATTGATTCCAATAAAGATAATTCTTCTAATTCTCTAAGAGCTTCCATGTCTGCAATAACAGGTACTGACATAGGCATTGAAAAAAAGAACATCGAAGGAGTGGCACTTCTGTCTTTAATATGAATAACATTGTAAGGACTCCATTCTGGATCCTTTATACCGGGTGGAGGCTTATTAATTAGGAATTGTGTAAAAGCAGGATCTTTAGGTTTGCTTGGATTTTGTCCAGAAATTTGTTTCCACTTTCTTATATTTCCGTAATTATCTCTATCTACATTAACAGAACTTGGATCAACTGGTTGATATCCCGCAACAGGAACTCTAGTAAATCCATCAAAAGATTTTCTTTCTTTACCTCCTGAAGCTTTTCTATTTCTCTGTTTAGTAATTATACTATTAGAGTATAATACCATATTAAAAGTAATTTCATCAAAAAGTTCAGCGGTCGGTTTATTAGTAACGATAGCCATTTGATTAAATCTTTTTCTTATATACTCTACCGTAGTGGGGTTATTGCCTATAAATTCCCAAGAATGTTTTCTAATTTGTTCTACATACTTTTCTACTGATCGTCTAAATATTGATTCATTAGTAAAAGCAAGTTGTACTTTTTTGAAGTCCCATTCAGGAGTAATAAATATACCTCGATTACCGCCTGCAATTACACTTAAGACTTTAGATTTAAGTGCTTTTAAAATATTTGATATACTATTTGATTTTGTAGTTGCATCTGCAGTTTGGGCATATGCTAACTGTTCAATCTTTCGATTTCGTTTAGTAAGAATATCATTAACTTTTTCTTCTAAAGTTTTACTCTTACCAAAAAATGGAAAAGTGAATTTAGCCATTAGTATTCTAGTCCTACATTAGTTAGAGCATTTTTAAGTTCTTGTATCTCATCGGCGCCTAAAGCTTTTACACATTCTCCTTTTTTCGCCTTACTTACAGCTTCATTTGCTTCTTCTTGAGTTAAACCCATATATTGTGCAAAAAATTTAGCCACATCCTCATCTTTTTGCTCAATTAAGAGAGAAACGGGATTGATCTTCTCACCAGTTATGTCAATCTGGCGGCCTAGGTCCCCTGTAGGAGAGTAAAATGAACCATCTTTAGACCCATCTCCTGTATCAGAAGTTTTTTTAATATCAACAGTACCACGTCCGTCTGTATATTCAAGACCTGTTCCTGTTCGTCTTCCAATAGTTGATGATGTTGGAAAAGGTTCATATGGTCCTCCAGTCTCTTTATTCTTGGAAGAATCGGAAGCAGACCCAGCTCCGGAATCGGCTTCAAACTTATCGGGTCTTTGAGTTGCACAAATCATAAAAGCTTGTGCATTTAAATCTAATAACCATTCTATAACATCTATAGCTGCATTAAGCTTAGGTAAGTATGGATGATTTTCTCCAGTAACTGATGCATCTTCTCCTTCACCAGCAACTTCTTTTGCTTTTTCATCATATATTCTTGCATATTTAGTATCATTTCTCTAACATTTTTTGACCAACCATCTGGACCAAATAAAGCAACTATAAGTGACATAAATAATTGTTCCCACGGTAAACATTGGGCGACAATACTTGGATTATCCATTTTTTTCATTTCTTCTTTTCCCCATTGTACAGTTTGTTCAAATAGATGCTGTTGAACAACATTTAACATTGTGACCAGCATTATAGTTATTGAAGTGTGCATTATAGATGCTATGTTAAATTTAAATCCTTCCCAATTGAAATTCATAGAATCTCCAGTTAACAATGGAATTAAAGCCATTAGTAGAGCATGCACTTGTCTAAGCCATATTTTCTGTTCTTGTAAAAATATCTCTATATGCTGTGTAGAGATAGCTGGATTCTCTAAGAGTTCTTCTATAGTTACTGGATCTCCAGCATCATATGCTGCTTCGTATTCAGCTACAGAATCATATCGAGTCCGTACTATTATATTACCTCCAGAGTCCACTCTATACTTATAAACCCTTTCACCTGTTACCCCTGTTAGAGCAGAGCTGCGTATTAATTCATAGAAGATACAACAATAAAATTCTTTGGTAGCCATGCTATCGATAGAACCTGCTATTGCCTCGCCAACTCCGTTAATCATATCAGAGACTCCATTAGCTCCATAAGTCTTAGCCCCTTCTATTAAATTCTTTTTATATCCATCTAGATCTGCGTCTTTTAAAGATACATATCTTCCAACAAGTATAAAGTGAGTATCTTTAGAAGAATCATTAAGTGGGACTGATATTAAACTTGCCCATTCTGACTTTATCTCTTGTAAATTTTCTTCTTTAAAATAGACTGTTAAAATATTATCTTCTAATGTAATACTACTAGTTTCTATAGAAAACACAGCAGACTTAACGCCACCATTTGGATTATTTGCTAAGTCCTGTTTATCTTGTATAGTTTTATCAAATGCTAAACCTAGTTTTGGAAAACCTAAATAAAGTTTCTTTCCTCCAGTTAATTCAGCATCTTCTAATCTGAAAGGATTAGTATCATCATATGAGAAGAGCATAGTGGCTGGTTCGGGATTAACCCAACTAACTTCGGTTTTATTGCGTGTTTTTAAATCTTTATTAATATTTTCTAGTTTTTCCTTTTCAAGTTTATCTCCTCCTTCAAGACTAGAATCTCCAGGATCAGTTACTATTACAATATTATTAAAAGCTGAGCCACTTATTAAGTCTCTTAGCTCTTGAAATTTAATTGGAAGAAATGTTCCTTTATTATGTGAAATTGGATTTAGAGGATATAAAGAATTTGCAGCATTTCTAACATAAGAAGACATTTTAGAAGTTAAAGCCTTCCATCTTGCAGCCGAACTCACTTTAGAATCACCAGCAACATCTGACTGTATTCTATTTTTTAATGCTGCAATTGGGTCTCTCCATTCAGTTTCGTTTCTGCCCTGTTGGGTAGTGTGTTGTTCTATTCGATCGAAAAAGCTAGACAATTCTGCAATTGCAACATCATCAAGCTCTGATTTAAGATCTTCTACCCATTGTTCGTCAGGCATTAGAAACTTCTCCCTTTAGTACTTCTAGTTAATGTTCTTGATTTATGGGAAAATCCTCTACTCTTTACTGATCTACTTCCTACTTTTTTAGGAGTTCCATTTTTATCTAGTGTATATTCAGGAGGCTCTCCTTCCCCACTCCAAAATCCATGATCATAAAGTAATGCTCCAGATAATGAAGAAACTTTAGGTACATCTTTTATTTTTTCTAAATTAGATCTCCAACCTCCTTTAGTAAAAGCTAATTCAAGTCCTGGAACATTATCTATTACTACATCCATATCTCTTTTATGAAAAATTGAAGTATCCATCATATAACCATACGCGGCCAACATTGTAGCATCAAGTCTATGGTCTAGACCATCGCGTACAGTGGATGCATAAACTTCTCCATATCTACCAACTCTATCAATAATATATCCTCTCATTTGGCCAACTAAATTGAATTCTTCATTTTCTACAGTATTTCCTTTTAGATCAACTGCAGGAATTATAAGCTGTCCACTTTCATTTAATAATTGTAAATTTTTTACCATTGTATTTTTTGTAGGAGTTTTTCTTGCTATCCCTGTGATCTTATCTATGATTTCCGTAGATCCTCCCATGTCAACTGATGCCATATTATCTAACATATACTTCATATTTGTACACTTTGTACCCATGGGACCTTCACCCTTATCTAATGAAAGTCTAAGCATTTCATAATTTGCCTCACCGTGCCCACGATCAAAAACCATTTTATTAAATTTGATTTTTTTCATTAGTTTTAAAATAAATTCTACTGATCCCATATTAGTAAAGTCTGCAGGATCTATAGCATCGGCATAAAATACTCTAAGAGCATTTGATTTTTCAATCTTATTAATTAATTCGCCATCTGGTGTTTTCCATTCTCCATCATTATAAGGTATTAATAAATCAGGAATATTCATATACTCTAAAACAACTGCTTGAACTCCAAATCTAGATTCATTCCAATCTACTCCTAATACATAAATATTTTCTGGATTGTATCTAAGAGAAGAATAAGAATATACATATAAATTTGAGTCAATAAAATTATTTTTAAAAACTCCTTCAGCAGCTGTACCAAATAGTGCTAAATATTCATGTTCAAACTGTGTAACAGTTGTAACTGCTTTTAATTCTAATTCTCTATCTTTATTCCATTCGGGGCTAACCATGGATGGAAAAAAATATTCATCGAAGCCAAGATCTTTTTGTTGTTTTACAATGTTATAAAAATATTCTCTTTTACCTGTTGGAGTTCCTGATATTGTAAGATTAGTATCTTTATATGTTGTAGAAATAGGTAATACAGCTTCAACAAGTGCCTCATTTGTTAAAGAATCAACCTCATCTATATATAAATCATTGGCTGAATTATGAACTAAAAATCCTCCTGGAGCTAATCCTTCTTCTATTTTTTGACCTGAAGTTATAGAAGGTCCGGCAGCTACTGCTCCTTTACTATTAGAATTTTTCTTATAGGCAACAAATGTATGAGAGGGAGTTACTGTTAAATCAAATGTTCTTTTTTTCAGAGAAAGCTTTGTTACTCTTTTAACTCTTGACCAATATGCTTTTCCATTAGGATGAACAACAGAAACAAAATCAGCCTCTCTATCAACTTTTTCTTGAGTATATAGTTGTTGAATTTCTGCCCATCCCCTGCCCATTGTCATTACTTTATGATTTGCAGTAGCAACTAGAAATCTTTCAGAAGCTGTTTCAACTTCATATAATTCCTTAATACCATTATCGTGTATTGCTTCTACTGTTCCAACAATACTTTTTTCTGTTTCTAAATCTATAGATAATACTTCATCTCCAACCTTTAATTTATCAATTGATACAGAGGTTCCATTTTCTTTTACAACTTGAGTATCTCTAGGAAGACATTTACCACGAACTGAATTATTTCCGACATAGCCCTGTATTACAGAATTATTTTTAAACCAAATTTCATAAGGACGCATTCTAGTACGTGCTATAGACGATGAAATTTCAGGAGCATCTTTAGTCATTCTATTAATAAGATTAAATAAAGTTTGAACTTGAGAATCATATCCAGCCACAATTAAAATTTCTCTATCAGTATAAGTAAAAGCTTTCCATATAGCTTCAATTGCTAGTGTAACAGATTTTCCAGTTCTTCTTCCCATTCTAAGAACTCTCTTCTGTGCTCTACTACGTAAAATCTTTTTCTGATAAGGACGAAGTTCTAGAGATTTTTTAGGATCAGAAGGCGAACGAAGATAAATTTCCGCGAAGTAAACTGGATCACTAAGAATTTGTACTTCTAATAAATCGTCTTTAGTTAACTTGGAGTCTGGCATATAAAGCTACCTATTAATAAATTATCTGTGGGAAATTCTGTACGGATTTTTATAGCTGGTTCATTTATTTTTCCAGCATATCTCAAATTTTCATATTTTAAAGGTTCTGTTAAACTTCCTTTAAATCTTATTGTTCCTGGTTCGGTTAAGGGACAGTGATCACTATGGCCATTAGCTGCAACACCTAATCTACTAAGTAACATTATGAGAAAATCTTTACTAAACGAAGTTAGATGTTTTATTATCTTTTCAGAAAGAAAAGGTTTTAAAACATATTTTAAATCGGATTCAGCTAATTTTGATAATGCTAATGTTATATTTAATTTAGTATAGGGATTTGGTCTTTTATTCTGGAATAAATAAAAAGAGCTTTTTAAACAATCTATATCTAATTTATTCTTCCACGAGTCTCCAAAAATCTTTAAGTACCCCAGCACTGCTACTGTAGTTTTTTTAGAAGCTCCCGGAACTGATTGAATTGATAAGTCTTTAAATTTAGAATAATTTACCCACGAGGAATTAGGATTTCCTAAAAAATTGGTATTAAAAGGACAGTTTATTATACGACCTTGAGATGTTATAAATTTATGTAAATTTACTTTTGAATCTTTTACATCTATAACTCGTATAGGTTTATATGTAGTTCCATTCCACCAAAAAATATTCTTATCTTTTAAATTTTTTGATAATACTATTTCTCCATTATTTGTTAGGAGAAGTTGTTTTTTAGAGATTACCATATCTTCTTCTTTGGATATTTTTTTCTTAAAGACGGTTTTACATAAAATTCACGATATCTTAGTTCTTCCATTAACCCAGATTTTTGAACCTGTTTTGTAAATCTTTTTATTAATGCCCCAACAGACTCATGTTGTCTCTTTTCTACAGTAACTCCCATTAATTATCTCGTATGGTGATAAGTTGCTTCATTTCCCATTAATCTATTTCTTGGATTTATTTTTGCTCCATAAGAAGCTCGAACTGCTCTTTGTCTTTCAGTCGCTGCGGCAGAAGATAGCATAGCAGTAGGAAGTCTTCCATATCCTAATTCTAATCCCTTTCGTTCGTCTATCCATTGATTTATATTAACAGCTAGCTCACCTATTCCCTTTACAAAAGTATCTGCTGTGAATTGTACAGCGCCGCTCATCAAATCTAAATATGTATATAAAGAAAAACCAGCTGCAACAGTTGAAAATGCTCTAGCACCCATGCCAACACCCATTGCCATTTTACCAAGCTCATTTACTTTGGGAGCAAACTTACTAACTCCTTTTGCGTACGTAATCTCAGCGCCGACTTTTAGTGTTTTAGGATCAACACCGGCCATTTTATATAACCAGGCAGACTTCAATTTATCTGGAGTTTTACTTAAAAAATCTGCATCATCAACCAAATTGAGCATTCCTGCTAAACCTAAAGATTTAGCATGCTTCATTGTTCTAAACATCGGAGCTTCCCAGCCAGCAGACATGGCTGCATGCCCTACAGCTTCAGTTGCAGATAAAACCATATTACCTATAGACAGTCTTGAGCCTAAACCAATATTACCTGGACTAGGCATTCCAGTTAATAAAGTTCTAAAGCCTATTGGTCCACCATAAGTATTTTGTTTTAGAGATCTGTAATAAGGCCCAAGTCTGTCGAGGCCGTGGGATACGTTTTTTGCACCAGTGAAGCCCGCACCCCGAAACGAATGCGGAATTTTATATTTTTTTTGTAGTAAAGAGGGATTGGCTCTAAGAGCGGAGCGCCAAGCCGCTGCTCCTTCAATTGGAGTTCTAGCTAAACTATAACCTCTTGTACCAAACCCAAGTCCTGAAAAATAATTTAAATTGCTCATAGCTCGAACAGGGCTCATAAAAGCACCCCAAAGAGGCGCAGTAAGTGGACTTGGCATTACATCTAATATTGAAATACCAGCTTCAGTGCCTTCAAGAGCTAAAGTTGCAGCTCCTAGGCCTAATCCTCCAAGATAACCGCCTCCCGCTGCTTCTGTCAAGTAAGATTGTATAGCACTTATATTTTTCTGAGAAGGCATTAAACAGTACTCTTGTGTCTAGCTGAATGCATTGCAAAAGGTAGACTTCCTGTTACACCAAGATGTCCAGGCTTTCCCATTGTTGTGCGTTGTGCCCATAATCTATAGCCAGGTCCAACTCCTCTTGCTTTATTTGAAAACATTGGTTTTTTATATAAATTCTTTTTAACTGTATTAAATGATTCTGCGACTGCGAGCTGAACTTTTCTTGCTGTAATTCCACCCATAACGGCTCCGGATCCAACTGCTGCTGCAGTAACTCCTAAACCTCGTCTCCAGCCCGGTTTAAAAAACAGATTAATTCCAGCTGCCGCTCCTAGGCCTGCTACCCCTCCTGCGGCCATACCACCGCCTGCCCAGGGTCCAGTAAATGTTGCTGCAACTTCGCCTGCAGAATATTTAAGATAAGCTTGTGGTTGTTGAGACATTAGAGACATACCCATCAGAGTTTTTTGTTTATTCCAAAAGCCTCTAGAATTTATATCTTCATAAGTTAGACGTTCGTGTCTACTAGTTCCAGCAGACAAATTACTTCCACCTGACCCTCCATATCCACGCGCTGTTGCTGCTCCAATTCCAGTCATAGCAGCAACTGCTGCTAGTTTACCAAGTGCCGTGGCATTACGTAATGAGGTCACTTGTTCTGGTGTTTGTGGAATATATTTGAATGCGTCAGAAAATCTAGCCATTTTATTTTACCTCTTTAAATGCTTTATCAAGAGAAGACTCTAAGGCTTTTTTATCTTGTTGTTCTTTTGCTTGTAATAGTTCAAATTTTGCTCGCATCTCTGCAGCTCTAGTTGATGGATCTCCTTCGTCAGCAAGTTTATACTTGGCTCTTTGTTCTCTAGTAGCTAATAGTTCTCTACGTAATTGTTGTAATCTTCTAGCTGCTTTCTCCTTTATTTCAGTATAAGGAGTTGCTTGTTCATTATATATAACAGTTCCTGTAGCCTGTATGACGGTAGTAGCGACTTCTTTAACATCTCCTTCAATAGCAATCATTCTTTCTGCTCGTCTTTTATCTAAAAGAGACGAAACATATTCTTGAACCATACTTACTTCTAGGTAATTTTCCATATCAACACCCATATCTTTAATAAACTGTGGCAGTATCTGTTCCATGTACATAATTTCTTCTGGGCACCTTTCACCTTCTGGAGCTATTCCCATTTTATAGAATATACATAGCTCTGCAACGGGGCAGTCATTATTTCTACAAACCATAGGTAGAGTATTACTAACTCCAAATGTAGAAACCTTTAAATGTTTCAATAGCTTCTCGACCTGGTGCCTTGTCAGCACTATATCGTCTCTTTTCTCTTCTGGAAAAGCAGATAATATATGCTGTAACTCAGGAACTTTAGGTAGTTCAGCTAATCTAACACTAGTACCTTTTCCTATTATATCTAGAGCTTCTTTTAGCTCTTTAGAAACAGACGTATCCAGTTTAGTTATGTCAGTTTTATTATTTTTTGACATTCTTTTTATCTTTTATGCACGCCTTGCGGATTAGGTAACTCGTGTAGTAACAATTCATTTGCTGATATAACTTGACATATACTTAAAAGATAATCACAATCATTGCCCATTAATTTTTTTATCTTAACAAATGAATTAATTTCTTTATATTTTGTTTTTAGTACATCTAATTCCCCATCATCATATAAATTACATAAATATGAACGCATGTCTGAATATTTTTGTAGAGATTGTTTTCCTCCTGGAAACATTATCCGTACATCTCCAAAGCATGATCGGGATCTAGCATTTGTCTTCCATATT
>Ga0098057_1000189_pt1 | contig 23248 bp, 22 predicted proteins | sample 18_taG_FD_77072 | JGI IMG/M metagenome (GOLD analysis project Ga0098057, IMG submission 77072) | Marine viral communities from the Subarctic Pacific Ocean - 18_ETSP_OMZAT15316 metaG | ecosystem: Environmental > Aquatic > Marine > Oceanic | place: Pacific Ocean | collected 2015-01-19 | reverse complement strand
TCATTTGATTTACCTAACGACCCCGCCCTTAAGCGGCGAGCCGAGTTAAAATTATAAAAGTTCCAAACCTTAAGCGAAACCGCTTGAAACGCTTTTTATAGTGCCAAGCCAAAATATTTAGAAATTAGGTAAGTCAGAAAAATTACAATCAGACCACCGAATATTCGAATTACCCAAGGATTTGAAATGAAAGAGCTAAAAAAAGATGGTGAATTATCTGGTGGGCTTTTAATAAAGTTGGTTGTTACGTTCTTGCCAGCTTCAACTATATCTTCTTTTACCCAACCTCTACCGGCACTTATAATTTTAGGGCCCGGTTCTCTGTTTACTCTTTCTAACCATTCTGCACTTTCCTTTTTAATTACTTCAAGTTCATCTTTGCTTGGATTGACAGTTTCTATAAGAAATACTTTTTGAATAGAATCATTCTTGTGGATAACCCCGTCAATAAAAATGTCTTTCCCTTTTCTATAAGGCTTTACAAAAAGTTTTTTTAGCTCTCTCTCTTTTAAATCAGTAAAAAGAGCCTCAGAATTATTGGAATCTTTCTCTACTATTACATGAAAGTATTTAGACATGAGTAATTTTTTTAGGCACTCTAACGACCCCGCGTTTAAACGGTGAGTCTTGTTTTAGTTATTAAAGCTTTGTAACCTAAGCTACAACACTTTTTAGGCATTTTCTCATTACTCTTCAAAGCAAAGGAGCTCAGGGTTTTCATAAGTGGTTTTCTCATTTATTATATGAAATTCCCGGGCGGGATAAAGCCCATAACTACCCGTTAATTCTTCAATAGTGATTACTGTTTTATTAGAATCAAGGTCTAGTTTCATAACTCCTTTTCCTTTCTCGATCATAACACTAATATCAAATGTCGCAAAAGTATAAGCATCAAAGTCCGATGAGTAGAGACTTTCGCTCCACTCTCCCAAAATTGTATATGCAGAATCATTAGATAAAAAATGTATTTCCAAACCAGATGGAATAATTTTAAAACTTGAACCGGACTCAGAAAAGAAATTTAAATGGGTATCATCAACCAATATAGAATCTTCAATTCCATCAGTTATACACGCGTTAATGTAGTCTTGGCGAGACAGTTTTTTTAACGAGGATAGCTCTTTTGGCATTTCTCCATGTTTTTTTTGAAATACTAATACAGCATCAATTAGATCACTAAAAGGTGTGTAGGGAATAAACTTTGGGTCGCCAAAAGGAGAAGTATCAAAATCCTCTTTTGATTCAGTGCGAGCAAAAGAGAATACCATTAAAAGTAAAAGAATTAGCTTGGGCATATTTAAAATAGCTAACGACCCTGCGTTTAAGCGGCGAGTCTGGTTTTAATTATTAAAGTTCCGAACCAGCCTACCCCGAGCATTCGGGGAGTCCGCTTGAAACGCTTTTTAGCTATTACCTGAGTTCGTTAAATTTCGTCTCTTTAAGTGAGACTTTTTTTAATTTGTACCGAAACTCGTTCTTACTATAATAACTGAAAACACGATTTTTTCGGTAAATGAAGATCTCATCTCTATAATAAGTTTTATTAAACCAGTCTATAGTCACATTAATTTTTGAAGAAAAAGGGTTATCAATTTCGATTTCTTCGTCAATACCAACATGTGTTACCTGTATAGAGCCAATTGAATCAATGTTTGTTCTTGCAATTCCAAATTCGTTTGTTGATACATAAATCTCATCATTATTAATTCGTATTGTTGCACCAATTATGGGTTCACCATCATACTCAAAAACTTTAAATTCTACAGAATCAGGAAAAGAATTTGAAATGTATGATTCATATTCAACCTTTGTTTCTTTAGGTTGTGAATAACTATTCAGGATTAATGTGTCAGCTTTAATTTTATAATATCCCTCTATAATAGAACAGCAACCACCAATGTGAAAACTTTTGATTGATTTAAAAGTTGAATCAGAGTTTAAAAGAACCTGATGGCAATCAAAAAAACCTCTAGGACAGTTTTCATAAAGGCCTGGTTGAAATGCTGATTTGCAGCCCGTGTTTGACATAATTCCTAAAAACAATATGGGCAAAAAGTAGATCTTCATTTAACAGCTAACGACCCCGCGTTTAAGCGACGAGTCTGGTTTTTATTATTAAAGTTTCGAACCTAATCGGTTCCGCTTGAAACACTTGTTATGCATATAGTTACTCATTCTTAGAAAAACAATTTTCTGTTTTTGGTAGAGGTTCCCATTTTAAATCTGTGTAACCGAAACAAATATGCTGACAACCGCCACCAATATTTATCCCTTCTCCATTAAGCATGCAATCGATCATACATTTATCACTTTCCAAACCACGTTCGTGATAAAGAGAGATTACACATTTCCCTTCTTCAGAAAGCTCAACACTAGCAGTTTCAAGAAGCGCCGTTAAATTCTGAACTTCTGTTTTTTCATTACAAAATGAAGTAAAGAGAAAAAGTGATAAAAGTAGAATGAATTTGTAAATATGCATAACATTGAATCTCAAGATAGCAAAAGCATCAAATTAAGCAAGCATTAAGAGCGACTGTAAAATGTTTAGTCTTACTTAGTTGGGTTTATTTAGAAATGAGATAAAAAATCATTCTATTGTTGGCGGATCAGATATATTGCCGGCCATCCAATCGTTTAGCACTCTTATTTTCTCACGATATGGTTTTACTGCGGGCCAATTGTGCTTTGTAGAATCCACCATTTCCTGGCGTATTTCAAAGACCTTATACATTCCGTCCACGATCTCTTTTTTCTGCTCAGCGGTTAGATATTCATTCTTATTTACAGCGTCTACCTCTGATTGCAACTCTTTTTTTTCTTCGTCGATGGATTCCTGTTCATCTATACCTCCTATGGTATCATAGATCGCGCTTTCAATATCCTTAAACTCCTGAACATCCCAACCATTCTTCACCAGATATTCATCTCTGGCTTTAAAATAGGCTTCTACCACACTGTCATACTTTTCTGCATTAGCCCGATATTCTCTCTCAAGCTTATGAGTTTCGATTCTGGTTTTCATCCAACTTTCAACTTCAGCGGTGCTAAGTAATCTAATTTCATGCTGTGCATTAATGTTCGTAGTCAGGAGCATTAAAAAAGCTACACATATTCCTGATTTGAAAAATTGTACACCCACCCTCATTATACCTCCTTGTTATTCTTGTTCTCTTTATAAACCAGCGTCCGGTATGGGAACGGAATTTCAATTCCTTCTTTGTCGAACCTTTTTTTGATGCTTTCGTTGAGATCTGTTCCCAATACAAATGCCTTGGGAGGATCTTCTGCCCATGCCCAGGCTCTTAGGTTCACGGATGAGTCTCCAAAAGAAATAACTCTTACAGGTACCAATGGCTCTCCTGCCTCTTTTTGTTCATCATTTCTGCCATCAATAAAATTAGGATGAGCTTCTACCTCTTCCTGCATGATCTTACGAGCCAGATCAATATCAGAATCGTAGCTGATGCCGAGATCGATCCATTTTATGATTTTATCATCACCGTAATTCGAATTAATGAGTACTTCGTTACTGATAACCGAATTAGGAATAATAATACGCTTGTTTTCAAAATTACGAATAACGGTATGTCTTAGGTTGATATCCTCTACAACTCCATTTAAAGTAGTTTGCAGTGATAATCTGTCACCGATTTTATACGGCTTAAAAATCACGATAAAAATACCACTTACAATATTCGCAAGCGCTTGTTGAGCCGCAAAACCAATGGCAATAGCCAATAAACCGGCACTGGCAAACATCCCTTTTGCAACCACTCTGAATTCAGGAACTATGTAGATTGAAAAACCTATTCCAACCAAATAGATCAGAACGGTTACTCCTCTTTTCAGGAATTTAAGGTTGGTGAGGTCTGAAAGCCCCTCTTCTCGTTCCGATTTCTTAATTGCTCTTCTGAAAAGTCTCGCCGATACAGCTGCAGCCAGTATTGTTAAAAAGAGAATTATCCCTATGGATACAAGTATCAAATATTGTTCGGGTATCAAGTCTTCAATCGCGTCCATTATCTAAAATCTATTTTTACTTCTGAAGTAAATCCACGCTGGATGTTGATGTTTTGCTGAATATAGTAAGGTTCAGGCTTTATATAAGGGTCAACCGAACCATAATCCCAGATACCATTCCCATTCAGGTCTTGAAATAAAACCAATGTATATTTTATGGGAGGTATATCTTCTATTGAGATAAAATTCGAGAAAGTAGAATCAATAGAAAATGTATTCTTATCATCATATAACTGAAGCCTGAATGCCTTTGTTGAATCTGGAGATGTTACATCGATTTCAATGCCCCCAAAATTAACCGGATCCCAGATATTAGGGGCAATGAGTTGACGTCTTCTGCTTTTGGGATTCCAAACAAGAAATTTATAATCTACACCTTCTAACCAATTTTGCTGTGGCGGAATAGTGAGTTTATTATCCTGAATACTGATATTCGGCCAATTCTTAAAATCTACATCTCCTTCAATTACCACCGTTGAATCGACAACTTCCTGTTGCGAAATTGGACGAATGAATTCGACCATTAAACTTTGATCAGGATAGAGGCCGTTTTCACCATTAAAAGTTAAAATATCCTGACTTACCGTGTCTTCCTGATCACTTCCTAAAAAGCTTTCTCCCAGGCCAATTGCTTCATTTCCCGAAGGATCTGAAATTCCTGTAATATTCAGTCTGTAACTCGAATTGGCAATTAGCGGTTGCCTTGCATATGCAAAAGCGATAAAAGGGTCTTCTTCAGGAATATATAGAGGAAAAGCTGTTGTATACTCATTTCCTGATGAGTCTGTAATTGAAATGTTTGTTTGTGGCGTAAATCTAACTTCTTCACCAAAACGCAATCTCATTCGCTGAGTAGAAAGCAAGCCTATAGCCTGAAGTTTTGGCTTTAAAGTGTCTACTTCAAACCAGTATGCAACATCCAGAGTGTCTGTTCCATTGTCAGATAAATTGATGAACTCTGTATTCAATGGACGCGCAGTTTCATTTTCAGGATCCCATATCTTATTCCTGTTTCTGTCTTCCAGAGCAAACGCCTTGTACCTTCCCTCACGTAAATATCCGAATCGGAACACTCCACCGGTATCAGGCTCCGAAGAATAATTGGCCGGCTTTGTTAGATCAAAAGGCTCCCTGTATAATAAAACCTTGACTCCAGTTTGAGCTTCTCCTGTCTCAGCGTTTCGTAATCTACCTAATATCTCACCTTTGTCGATCTCATCCCCTGTTGATACCGCTAGTTGAATTGGCGCTCCAATTTTATTACTTCGAGTATCAGTGGTATTTCCTCCAACCGTTATTATCACTGTTGTTGAATCGGGGAGATCGTTTTTAAACTCAACGGTAGCCGTTTTTCGTCTCCATTTAACTTCGTAATCAATACTCAGATCTGGCTCTATTATTAATTCTTTCTCGAAAGAAGATCTGTTAACAAACTCAGAAAACTCAAAACTGACTTCCCTTCCATCAAAGTTAACGGTTCCTGTTCTTGGGGAGGTTTCTTCTACCTTAGGACCAACTTTATCCGCCGGACCACCTGTTGGAGCAATGGGCGTAGCACAGGAAAAAAATAATGTTACAACAAGTAACACGTTTATGTGATGTATCAATCTCAATGAATTATCGTACTATGGTTTTGGGATTTATCTCGCTAATATAACAAGCGGTCAACAACTTATTTAATTTAGATTGCAACAACTTCGGAATTACATACTGAACCTCATTGAGTTAAAAAAATTGAGTATTCCGTGCTTTTTAATGATCGGACTTGTTTTTACAGGATGCCATTCTTATTTGCTTGATGATGCTCAATTCGATCTAAGAGATAGTTTTACCGCAGCAGATTATCAATCCTCTGAAGAACTGCTAAAGAAATTTAAGAAAAAAGACATCTACCGCTCCAAAGATCAGGTTTTATATAATCTTGAAAGCGGGATGATCTACCACTTTTCAAACAAATATGACTCCAGCAGTTTTTATCTATCCAATGCAGAAAATGAAATCGACCAGAATTACACAAAAAGTGTGAGCCGTGGAGTCGGTGCTTTTTTAACCAATGACAATAAGCTGGTATATGACGGCGAACCTTACGAAGATGTTTACCTGAATGCATTTAAAGCACTAAATTTTATTCATCTTCAGGATTGGGATGCGGCATTGGTGGAAACTCGTCGGATGACGTACAAAATGACTCAACTTGATATAAAAATAAAAGGGCTGGCAAGTTCTTTCGCAAAATCCGATTCCACAGGTAAAACAGATTGGGAAACAGGTGATGTTAATATTCAGAATAGTGCTATGGGACATTATCTTTCAACGGTTCTTTATGCTAAAGCAGGTGATATTGACGATGCACGCATCGAAAGAGAGAAACTTGAAATCGCCTTAAAGGAACAAGCTAATTTAAGTTCAGGTAGAAATCTCGTCCAAAGCGATCTATCAAAATTGCAGAACCCAAATACATATAATGTACTGCTTGCGGGTTTTACCGGAAGAGCACCTTATAAAGTTCAGGAAGATGCCCGGGTCTTTATGGATGATTACGATGATAAAAAAGATGATGAATTCTATTTAAAATTCTCATTCCCTGTCCTCAAGACATATCATTCCGAAGTAAATTATGTACGTGCTGTAGTAAATGATTCTATAACTACCCCACTTGACCTTATTGAGCAAATGGATAAAGTGTCTGCTGAAGTATATAAAGCCAAGCAACCGATTATTTATTCCAGAGCTTTAGTACGTGCAAGTACGAAAGCAGTTGGCACTAAATTAATTTCGGGAGTTGTCAGAGAAAAGAATGAGTTTCTGGGAGATTTGTTACAGATTTTAGGCTTTATAGCTCAGGAAACCACTGAAAAAGCAGATCTGAGAAGCTGGCAAACAATGCCCGGACAATCCTGGATGAAAACCATCAAACTTCCAGAAGGCATAAATACTGTACGCATCGAGTATATCGGGAGAAATGGAAGAGTACGATATTTTGATGAATTTGAAGTAACCATTACCGCAAACACAGAGCTTGAATTGGTAGAATCTATCTACGCTAATTAAGAACTTAACTTTAAAACAAAACCTACTACTATGAAATATTCACTATTAACCGGATTGCTGCTAGCTTTTGTACTGGTTGGATGCCGGCCATCTCAAAAAATAACTCGTATAAATCCTAACACAACAACAGACCTTTCAGGCAAATGGAATGATACAGATGCACGTTTGGTAGCAGAAGAAATGATTGAGGATGCCCTTTCAATGCCGTGGCTGAATCAATTCAACAGAAATAATCAAAAATCTCCTGTTGTTATTGTTGGAAGGGTACGCAACGAAAGTATGGAACATATTGATACAGAAGTATTCACTAAAGAGCTGGAAAGAGCCTTTGTTAATTCCGGGGAAATCTCTGTGGTAGCGAGTTCAGAAGAACGTGCAGATATTCGGGATGAAAGATTAGATCAGCAAGCCAATGCGTCTTATGAAACAACTAAGAAATTAGGTCAGGAACTTGGTGCTGACTTCATGTTGATCGGAAACATAAATTCTATTGTTGATGAAGCCGTTGACAGCAGAACGCTTGCAGTATTCTACACTATAAATCTGGAATTTGTTAATATACAAACCAATCAAAAGGTTTGGATAGGTAACGAAAAGATCAAGAAATTCATAGAGCGTAGAAATTACAGAGGCATGCCTTAATTTTTTAAAACTCTTTTATAAAGAATTAATTCAAAGGCTTTCAGTTTCTGGAAGTCTTTGTTTATTTTGGCATAATATTACAGATATGCTAAAAAACTACCCCGCCATTTATACCGACTATTATGAGCTTACAATGGCTCAGGGATATTTTTTATCCGGTCGTAAATCAGATACTGCCTGCTTTGATTATTTTTTCCGAAAACTCCCCTTTAAAGGTGGATATGCTGTGTTTGCAGGATTAGGTGATCTGCTGGAAATACTAAAAGATTTTAAGTTTAGTGATACCGAAATAGATTATTTACGGTCACAAGGTTTTAAAAATGAATTTTTAGATTATCTGAAAAACTTTGAGTTAACCTGTGATATTCACGCAGCCAAAGAAGGAGAAATTGTATTTAATAATACACCTCTAGTCAGAGTAGAAGGAAATGTAATTGAAGCTCAAATTATTGAAACACTCCTGCTTAACATTCTGAATTTTGAATCTTTGATAGCTACAAAAGCTTCGAGACTTCGTGAAGTAGCAGGTGAAAGAGCTGTTCTTGATTTTGGGCTTAGACGATCTCAAGGGTTCGGAGGTGTACAAGCGAGCAAAGCTTCTGTCATTGGCGGATTAAATGGAAGCTCTAATGTTTATGCAGGATTGGTATATGGTTTGAACGTGAGTGGAACTATGGCTCATTCCTGGATTCAGTCTTTTCCGGATGAACTCACAGCTTTCCGTACTTATGCGGAACACTTCCCTGAAAACACGATACTTCTTGTTGACACTTATGATACTTTGAATCAGGGTATTCCAAATGCCATTACCGTAGCAAAAGAGTTGGAAGAGTCCGGACACTCTTTAAAAGCTATCCGCCTTGATAGTGGTGATCTGGCTTATCTATCCAAAAAAGCAAGAAAGCTACTTGATAAAGAAGGATTTAAAGATGTGAAGATCGCGGCTTCTAACCAGCTGGACGAGTATCTGATCAAAAGTTTACTCGATCAAAAAGCACCTATTGATATATTTGGTGTCGGCACAAAACTGGTAACAGCTTACGACGATCCTGCTTTGGATGGTGTATATAAATTAGCTTCTGTTAACAGCCTGCCTACTTTAAAAATATCTGAGAATGTAGAAAAAATAACCCTTCCCGGAATTAAAAAAGTAACCAGGTATTTCAACAAAGATGGTTCTTTCTATGCGGATGGTATTTCACTTAATCATGAAGATGAATTTTCAGTAATTGAGCATCCACATTTTCCTATTAAAAAAACCAAGGTTAATGACCTTGACTCTTCCCCCCTTATGGAACGAGTGATGCAAAATGGAAAACTAGAAATTGATATTCCATCTGCTCAGGAAAGTGCTGAGTATTGTAAAGAACAGTTACTAAAATTAAATCCTGAGTACAAACGATTTGACAATCCTCATGTATATAAAGTGGGAATCAGTCGTGAATTAAAATCACTCAGGGATCAATTAATCGAAACAAATTCGAATTGATATGTACGCACTATTGATCATAGATGTTCAAAATGATTTCTGTCCGGGCGGGAAACTCGCAGTCCCCAATGGTGATGAAGTAATTGCACCTATTAACAAACTGTCTCCTTTTTTTGAAAATGTAATTCAAACCCAGGACTGGCATCCCAATAACCATACAAGTTTTGCTTCAAATCATAAGAATAAAAATCCATACGATACTATAGATCTTGATTATGGAAAACAAGTTTTATGGCCTAATCACTGCGTACAGGAAAGCCGGGGGGCTGAATTCCATCCCGACCTGGAAACTCTTTATACAAATATTATCATAAGAAAAGGATTCCGTCCGGAAGTAGATTCCTATTCTGCTTTTTTTGAAAATGACAAAGCCACTAGCACCGGACTTAAAGGTTATCTGGATTCATTAAATATAAGTACTGTTTTTATTTGTGGATTGGCTACTGATTTTTGTGTTAAATGGACCGCTTTGGATTCAATAAAATCCGGATATAACACCTATTTGATTTGCGATGCTGTTAAAGGAATAGATATTGATAATTCAGTTCAAACCGCAATGAAAGAAATGTACGACGCAGGTGTAGAATTCATTTTGTCGGACTACTTAATTCCTCTTTTGGACAACTGATATGAAATATGACTTCTGCGTCTTAGGAGCAGGTTTAGCAGGACTATCTGTTGCTAAAGAACTAAGTTCTATTCCTGATGTAAATGTGATCGTTATTGATCCTCACGGAATTGGAGGTGGAGCCTCCGGGTCACCGATTGGTCTGGCTAACCCTGCAACCGGACGATTTGCAACGAAATCGTGGAGAGCAGAAGAATCAATAGAGGCTATAAAATCAAACCTGGTAGATGTTTCCCCATACAGTTCAGAGAAATTATTCTCTCGATCCGGTGTAATGCGACCTGCCATGGATTCCAAAATTGCCCGACGCATGCAGGAAAATCTTGAATCCAACAATTGGCCTGAAGATTGGTGTGAATGGCTTTCAGAAGATGAAATTAAAACCCGTTTTCCTGATTTACATTCTGAGTATGGTGGAGTTTGGGTTTCAACAGGGATCACAATTGCTATTCCAAAATACCTTCAGGCTTTATCCGGTTATTTGAAAGAAAATGGAGTAGAAATACTGGAAAAATGGAAATTTGAATTTGATCGCTCTTCCGATAGCTGGAATTTCAAACTTAGTGATGGCACCCAATTTGAAGCCGGACATTTAATAACTACGGCTGGTATCAAAACCAAAGAATTCGATTTCTGGAAAGAACTACCTCTCCACCCTGTAAAAGGTCAGGTTGCCATATTTGAATGCGAAGATAGCTTTCCTTATAAAGCTGCTGTTTCTGCTTTAGGATATTTTGCATCACTAGATTCAAAGACCTTTGTTGCCGGCAGTACTTACGAACATAACTTTACTCATGAAGAAGTCGATCTGCAGGGAAAGGAATATATAGAAAAGAGAATGCTTAGAGTGATGCCTCAACTTAAAGGAAAGTATAGATTAATTGATCAATGGTCTGGGGTGAGAGCTTCTACGCCTGACAGAATGCCTATAATTGGTCGTCATCCTTCTATAGAAAATTGTTCGGTTTTTGCAGGATTGGGATCGAAAGGTTTACTCTACAGTAGTTTACTGGCTAAAGAAATATCCCGATTTCTGATAGATCACTCACCTCTCTCTTCTGAAATATCACTGGAAAGGTTTAACTCAAAATAGTTGAAATAAAAAAGGCTCAACTTTGAAAAAGATGAGCCTTTAAAAACATAACCAGTTCTTTTAGAATCTCAGAACTAATCCACTAAAAGCAGCTGCTACAGAACCGCCATTCTCGGTATCTTTACCAACTATAGAAGCACCAAATGATAGTTCCAAAAAGTTAAGATCTACACCTGCTCCTGCAGAGTACACTGTTGAAGAATAACCTCCAACTCTTGTACCAAAACGTAAAGGAACCATACCCAGCAGTCTGTATTCTAAACCAAGGTTCAAAGTACTTCTTTTAGAATTATTACCGCTTTCATTGAAACCAATACCGTAATCTACAGATGTGGTAAGTTTACCCATAGTTAGAGAAGCCCCAAAGTTATACATAGCCGGAAGTTCATATACTACCCCTTCATTATCCTGAGCATCAAAATCACCATAGACTTCATTTTTCAGACTATCCGCAAGATCACTGTAAAAATCTCCGGGCTCGTCATCATTGCCTGCACCGGTGAAATCAAATCTTCCACTTGCAACAAATGAAGTTGGGTTTTGGTCGTAAGTTATTTTTCCGATATCAGTAACAGACATTGAAACACGTAATGTTTTAGTCTTACCGAAAAATCCATCTATAATAGGTATACCGGAAATATCCATCTCCAATGTAGCTCCCATATCCAATCCAAATCCGGAAGCATTTACATTGGCATACTCACCGCTTAAGTAATCACCGGGAGTTACTGAGTTATCTTGTTCAAAAGCTGCTTCAAATTCTCTTAAATCAGCTGATACGTTACCTACAGTATTCAATCGATAATCGAAATTATGGATTATTCTGTTAGCGTATTGGCTATTTGTAGCTCGTTGTATTTCAATAGTTGAATTGAAATCAAGATTAGAGTTCTGAATACCGATAATATATTTAGGTGCTACACCGGCATAAAGCTTTACATTTTTTGCAAACAAAAGGTTTGGTAAACTTAATATTTGGCGAGCATAGCCTACAGATATTTCTGAAAAAGCCACTGCACCAAAATCAAAATTCACAGGTGTTACATCGTTTAACTCCTGTGGATCAAGTCCATACACTCCAACTTCAGCAAAACCTCTGTTCATAGTAAAGTTTTCTGTAACTCTAACTCTTGTAGCCAAACTTACAGCTGATTTTTTACCTCGATTAGAGAAACCAAAAGGAACAATACTGAAAGTAGTTGATTGATTTCTTGTAAGGTCAGAGCTTGTTCCTCCAAAAAGGTCGGTAAGCATGTTTTCTGCTACTGCCCCTTCTAAAGTTAGACCTGTTGTAAAGTACTCATCATAAACATCCAGGTTTATTAAGGTACCTCCTGCTCTGAATCCTACCCCACCAACAAGACCTAAACTTCTTTTAGGTCTTTTCTTAGTAGAATTGATCATTAAGTTGGCCGGATTTACAAAATTTGCATGATATCCATCTAAATATGCTGTTCCTCCGCCTCCCATTCCTAAACTTCTGGAATCGTAATGTCTCGATTGGCTTAGTCCCTCAAAAGAGGCAGCCATAATAACTAATAAACTAACTGTTAAAACTTTTTTCATTTTCATAGTCCCCTATTTGCCACCAAATTTGTTTTCAATTTTTATCCTAGCTCCTAAGCTAATTCTGAACGAATCGCTTGCTCTCAATCTCACAGCCTTATTTTCAGACGATCTGAGATTAATTGAAAACTCAACTATATCAGCTGTTTTTAGTAGTCTTAGCTGCTCCTCAGTTAAAGTTGCAACAAAGCTGTTGTTTTCCTGCCCTCCGGTCGCAAATCCGGTTACATCATCTACCGGGGAAGCAACCAACCTATATTCGTTGCCCGGATTAGGTAACGTAAATAATTCGGTATTGGTAGAATCCTGAAAAGATAAAAAGACATTTAATCCTATAGGAAGGTTATTTGTATATAAAAAGAATATCTGCCCTTCGGTTATGTCAGTATCTTCTCCAAGATCCAAGCCTACATCAGTGGTGTCTGTATAATTAGCGGGATTTCCAAGCTCAGTTCTAAAAGCTAATGGAAGATCTACATTTAAACCTGGATCAAACTCCAAAGGTGTTGTAATGGTAGCTTCGTTTTCACTTTCATTAACTACAGCTCTTCCTACAAATCGAATATCACTTGGAAGATTGTTTAAGAACTCATCTACATTCGTAGTATTGATATTAAATGATATCTGACAAGTATTATTCTGGCAATCACTTACATTATCGATAGAGAACTTAACCAGTTGTTCAGGTAAAAGTTGCTGCCCGTTGGCCACTAGACCTGTAATAGGGTCACCTGCAGTAACCTCATTAGGTCCCCCCGCATTTCCAGATAAGTAAACTGAATTTCCATCAGCATCCACACCAACTAAAGCAGCATAAATTGTGGTTTCAATCTTAATATTACTAGTGTAATTTATATTGATAATAGGCTCTGTAAACTTAAAACCATCGATTTGGTCAGAAAACTCATCTAACCCATCAATGGTTGTTACTTCTGCTTCATTATCATTAAAAACATCAAGAATTTCTGATCCGGTATCATTACTAACGTCGTTGTCACCAAGTAACACAGTTTGAGCTAGTACAATCCCAAAAGCAGATTCAATTGTTAAACCTGAAATATCAACACTAGCTGTAATCTCATCTGTTTCTGAAATTGTAACAGGGCCAGCGTTTGGTCCGCTCTGTGTGTTCTCCGTAGCTGCTACAATGTTGTAACTAACTTCATTATTCTCTGCAAAAATTCTATAACCGGATAAGTCAATATTCATATCAGGTGCAGTAGAATTTGCGGCGATAAAAGGGTAACTCAAAACAAGGCTGTCTTCTACTCCAAAATCATCGTTCCTGATTCCTGGAAAAGAGATCACAAGTGTTTCTATCCCAATCCCCATATTATTAACAAGATTATTTACGGAAATAAGACCTGCATTCAATTCAACATAATGAGAAGGATCTGTAAACCTGAATTCTGCATCATCAAATGTAGATGTACTTGTTGTACTGAAATCTTGTGGTTCAAGGTTTGCTGTAACAGATGAAGCAAAAAGATCGTTACCACTTGCAGTATTAATGAGTAGGTCACCATCGTCTGCAGGATAATTAAATGCATCCCATGTTATAACTACATCAACCGTTATGTTATTCAGTTCATCCCCTTCCGAGAAAACTATGCTTGCAGTCTCAGAAGCACCATCAGAAAGGTTATTAAAAGTTGCAACTGTACCAACTTGTACCCCGGATGATAGTAAAGTTATATTTAAGCTTTGAATATCAAATCCAAGTTCATTGGTAACTCCAATATCAAGTGAACCATCTCTGATAGTTGCACTTGTAAAGAAATCCGAGCTTGCACCAATATCTATATTAACTGGCATTGCAGAGTTATCACCAGCAGGAACAGGAGTACCGGCGGGTGGAGTAGCACCACCCGTAATTTCTGCAAAGTTAGTGGAACCTAAGTCACCCCCTCCGGATGAAAAGTCGCCGATCTCAATTTCACCAACTTCAGAATTGAAAGAAGCACTTGTCCCATCTATTTCCGGAACTGCATCATCCAAACTTCCGAAATCAAACTCTTCTTCTGTTGTTATTGAAATTAAACCGCTTGTGGGATCAACCACAAATAAAGAATCTAGATCTTCACTTGTTGAATCTACTAAAGCCCCCGTACTATCCCCAAGAAATACATAGGTTTTATTATTTATTATAGGTATTTCTACCGTGTGTGCCGTTGTAAAGTCCGGTTTTTCGGGTACACTTAGATCACAAGAAGCAATAAAGCTTGCTATGATAATTGCAAACCCGAGCAATTTGAATTTAGCCATCTATATATTTTAATTTAAATTAGAATCTAATTTGTGAATGAAACCACACCAAAAAAATTATACGTAGTTTTTTTTAGCAAAGACATTAAGAATATGTAATAAAAAAAGGTACTGCCTTTTTCGGTAGTATCTAAGATTTATTTCGTAATACTCATTCTTAAAAAAATTGTACACCAACGATTAAATATAATTTTCTTGGAATATCTTTTATATAATTGGCTTAATCAATGGGAACACCTTCCCATATCTATGGGTACTAGTACCTATTCTGAATTAAATAAGGTGGGATCTAATTAACTTGATAAGAGCGGAGAGGGAGGGATTCGAACCCTCGGTACCCTTGTGAGGCACACACGCTTTCCAGGCGAGCCCGTTCGACCGCTCCGGCACCTCTCCGTTTAATCTATCAATAAGATTGGGCGTCAATGATATAGCTATTCTTAACTTATATCAACCTTTAAAAACCAAAAGAAAAAACCTGAGTTGTGTAGGCCTTAACAGGCTTTCCGTTATCTATAGCAGGATTAAACCGCCATTTCTTTGCAGCCGTGAGTGAGGCGCCCATTATTCCATAACCAATTTGCTGAACAATCTCGTAATCCCGTGCGTTTTTTTTATACTTTCGGATATTTGAAATAAATATCTCTTCTACAATTCCATTTTTGTCAACCAAAAATGTAACATACACTTCTGCGATTACTTCTGCATTTCGTGCTTCTTCCGGAGTAGCGGGCTCTATGATCTTTAACGGAGTAGGTGGTCTTTGAGGACTCGCTACCGGTTGATCCGAATCTCCTGTTTGGCCAACCTCTCCTTCTCCTAATTCTTCCAGAGACAACATATCTTCAAAGTCCAACAATTCGATATCTTCTTCTATTACTTCATCTGTGGGAACAGGAACAGGAATCTGAGGTTTTGGTGGGCTGGCGGGAGTTGTCTCTTGTTTTGTTACAATAGACTGTTCTACAAAGATTTCCTGAGTGGGTTCTATATAAACTTTATCATTGTTTTCTGTTGTAAGTTCAGGCCATAATCTAAAGATCAGGATCATAATAATAAGCGAAAACATCAAACATAGCATTAACCTGTGCTGATATTCGGTTTGCTTATATATTTTATCAGGATCAAAAAAACTCACTTAGATCTAATTCGTTTCAATTCTCGATCTATTAACTGATAAGTATGGTCTTTTAATATGTTAATATCTTCAAAATCAGAAGTTTTTATCGGATCCAGAATAGAAATGGAAAAATTCACATTAGGTTCAACGATCTTAGAGCCGGACTTCATCGCCAAATGTCCGCCATCCAAAACAATCGGTTGTAAATTAAATCCATATTCATGAGCCAATAGAAAAGCCCCATTCTTAAATCTTTTAATTTCTCCATCTAATGTCCTGGTCCCTTCAGGAAATATCATTACCGGAATTTTATCTTTTAAAGGTTGAACCAGATTTTCTAATTTTTTTAGAGCCGATTTACTATTTCTGTTGATAGTTAGATGCCCTGTTAGCCATACTAACCATCCCATTACAGGGATAAAAGCAAGACTTCTTTTTGAAACCCATTTCATTTGCCATGGTAAATGATACGCCAGTGCCATATCCAAAAAGCTCTGGTGGTTTGCAACGAATACAGTTGGCACTTCGGGATCAAACTTCTCTGTTCCCTCAATATCGATCTTCCATTTAGGACTGGCTTTCATCATAAGTTTTGCCATTGTAGCAAGCACTCTGTTGGGAGCTTTTCTGTACGGGTCAAACGGAAATGTAAATACAAATACTATTGAGATCAGTACAAAAAAGACAGCGAAAAGAAATGAAAAATAAAGCCAGAGAAAAACACTGAATAATGCCTTCATTTAACTAGATATCCTTAATTGCTTTACGGATAAAACCACTGTGTTTGTTCAGAAGAGCTTCTGCGTGTTCCTTTTCGATATTTGCAACAGCCATTACTATAGCTGTTTTAACATGATTATCAGCTTTTGTCAAATATTCAGCTGCTTGTTCGTAGTTCAGATCTGTGAATATCATAATGATCTTCTTTGCTCTTTCCACCAATTTTTTATTAGTAAGCTGAAGATCTACCATTACGTTTTCGTACACTTTACCTTGCCTGATCATTGCACCGGTTGTAAGCATGTTCAGAACCATTTTCTGAGCAGTTCCGCTTTTCATTCTTGTACTTCCCATAACAACTTCGGGACCTACAGGAACATCTATTATATAATCTGCATCTACGTCAATTTGTTCTTTTGGAACTGTAGAAACCATTATTGTTTTACACCCTCTCTTCTTTGCTTCATGCAAAGCGCCAACTACATAAGGTGTTCTGCCACTGGCGGCTAAGCCGCAAACAACATCGGGTGGAAAGATCTCATTGTCTCTGATATCAGCGGCTCCGTTCTCCTCAAAATCTTCAGCGCCTTCCTTTGCCACATACATAGCGTCTTTTCCTCCGGCTATAAAGCCCTGTACAAGCTCCGGATCTGATCCAAAAGTAGGTGGACATTCTGAAGCATCAACTACACCTAACCTGCCACTGGTTCCTGCTCCAAAATAAAGCAATCTGCCTCCAAGATTAAAGCTTTCACTGATCGCTTCAACAGCTTTTGCAATAACATCAGAACGCAGAGAAACAAGTTTAGCTACTTTTTGATCTTCTTCATTAATTATGCGAACAATTTCTTCTGGTGAAGCAACATCTATTTTCATGCTGGCCTCATTTCTTTGTTCAGTTGCCAGCTTTGATATTTTATTGAATAGTGCTTGTTCTTCAGTCATATAATTTTGTTATCTCCTGTTTAGCCACCAATCGGAAGTACTGTTTCCGGCTGATAACATTTCCTTGGGGTCTTCTGTTTCAACTTGTTTTAATAATGTAGCAGCCAATGCTAGGATCTCTTCGTCCACCTTGCTTTCAAGCTCTTCAGGATTGAAGTGATCTTTAACAAAGTGAGTATCATATTTGGCTTCAACAAAATCTTTATGTTTTAATGTAAATTCGCAAAAAGGGATCGTTGTTTTACAACCAACTATCTCATATTCATCCAGGGCTCTTAGCATTTTACTGATAGCAGCTTTTCTGTCTTTGCCATGTACAGTAAGCTTTGATATCATCGGATCATAATTGATGGTTACCTCCTGCCCTTCTTCCACACCGGCATCTACACGAATTCCATCTCCTGTTGGCACTCGATGTTTATGCAACATTCCGGTACTTGGTAAAAAATTATCTTCAGGATCTTCGGCATAAATTCTGCACTCGATAGAATGTCCGTTGATCTTCAGGTCTTCCTGAGTAAATGGAAGTTTTTTACCTTCAGCTACTAAGATCTGAGTTGCAACCAGATCAACTCCCGAGATCATTTCCGTAACCGGATGTTCTACCTGTAGCCGGGTATTCATTTCCAGAAAATAAAAATCCAGATGTTTATCTACTAAGAACTCAATGGTTCCTGCCCCGATATAATCGCAGCCCTTAGTAGCTTTAATTGCAGCTTCTGCCATTTTTTCTCTTAACTCCGGAGTAAGTAATGCGCACGGAGCTTCTTCAATTACTTTTTGATGTCTTCGTTGTACAGAACACTCTCTGTCAAAAACATGAACTACATTTCCGTGCATATCAGCCACTACCTGGAATTCTACGTGCCTTGGCTCTTCCAGATATTTCTCGATGTAGATCCTGTCGTCACCAAACGCATTTTTTGCTTCCGACTTAGCTGCCTTAATACTGCTTTCGAATTCATCCTTTTTATGAACAATTCTCATTCCCTTACCACCACCACCTGCAGCCGCCTTTACCAATATTGGATATCCGATCTCATCTGCGATTGTTGATGCTTCTTCCAAATCTTTTAATTCAGACTTCAATCCCGGAGGCGTTGGAATACCTAATTTTGTAACCAATTCACGAGCAGCCGTTTTATCCCCCATAACAGTGATAGCATGTGGTTTCGGGCCGATAAAGATAATGCCTTCTTTTTCACATCGTTCAGAGAAAGCTGCATTTTCGCTCAAAAAACCATACCCGGGATGAACCGCATCAGCTCCAGTTTTTTTAACAGCATCAATGATCTTATCCATTACCAGATAACTTTCTGATGAAGCTGCTTCACCTATAAATACAGATTCATCGGCGTGAAGCACATGTGGTGAAGCTGCGTCTGGACGTGAATATACAGCAACTGTTTTTATTCCTAGTTCTTTACAAGAATGAATTACTCGTAGTGCAATTTCACCACGGTTTGCAATAAGTACTTTCTTTATTTCTGGCATTTAAAAACGGTTTTTTATTTAAGGAATAATACCGCTTTACTAAGAGATTCTCCAAGTGGATTTACACTGCTTTTTTTAAGTCGAGCAACACTTTGGGAAGAATGTATAGTTTCTCTGATTGATTCAGGCAGGCACGTTTATTAAAAACATCAAAATCGTTTTCTTCTATCTTTTCGAGAATTCGACTGTAATTTCTATGAGCAAGATAAACGGGAAGCCGACTATCTTTATCAAGCATCTCAATTCCTGAAAAAGCTCGATCATAATATTCACGGGCTCTTGCAATCTGAAATTTCATAAGCTCAATAAAATTATTGCTTTTATTTTTAGAAAAGAGCTCTTCTTCAGTAACATTGAACTTTAAGAGATCTTCTTTTGGAAGATAAATTCGTCCGCGTTCAAGATCCTCTCCAACATCTCTGAGAATATTTGTGAGCTGCATAGCTATTCCAAGATCAGTAGCTTTTTCAATTGCCGCATCAGAATTATATCCAAATACTTCTATAGTCATCAATCCCACTACAGAAGCTACTTTGTAAGAGTAGTCATAGATCTCCTGAAAATTGGCAAATCTTGTTATTTCAAGATCCTGACGAACTCCATCTATTAACAACAGAGGTAATTCTTTAGAAACTTTATATCTCTTCAAAGAATCGGCGTATGCACTAAGAATCGGATCCTGAACGGTGTATCCACTATAGACCTTATCCAGATCTTTTTTAAACTCATCCAGCTTTTCATCTATTTCTGAGAGCGTGAGTTTTTCTTCTCTGATAAGATCTTCAGATTCATCAACAAGGTTATCCAAATACCTGCACATTCCATAGATCGCGAAAATACCTCTTTGCTTATCATTAGGCAGAAATCGTGTAGCTAAATAAAAAGTCTTTGCGTGATAACGGGTTATAGCTCTGCAATGACTATAAGCTTGCTTCAGCTCTTCATCACATAAGTCTTCAATCACTGATCTATGGAACGAGGTCATTTCATAGATCGGTCTGAAAAGAGAGTACGGTATTTGTAGAAGATTCGTCATTGTACAATGGCTATAATGCTAAATTCTACGATAAAAGTTCCTCTTCAGATTTAAAATTACCATAATAAATATCTTTCAAAAAGTTCACTATCTTCAAGCTCATTCAAAAGTGTGTTTTACAGCTTTGAAAATTAAAGATAAATGGGTGAGTTCATCTTACATCAGGAGTGTCTATGAATAAAAAAGTGACAATTTATGAGGTAGCTAAAAAAGCCGGAGTTGCTATCTCTACCGTATCAAGAGTATTAAATGGTTCTCAAAATGTATCTGAAGACACCAAAGTTAAAGTTAACGATGTAATTAAGGAGCTGAATTTTCGTCCGCAGGTAAATGCGCGGAAACTGGCAAGTAAAGAACCTCAAATGCTCGCCATTGCCGTTCCTTCTTTTACCACACCGTTCTTCAATGAAGTATTGAAAGGTGTAAAAGATGAGATCAGTAAAATGGATCTGGACATTATCTTGTATAACACAGGTTCAAAGAACCCTGAAGAGGCTGTTCACAATTTCTTTGACAGAGGGACCGCTGATGCACTTATTCTTCTTTCCATCGATGTAACTGACAAAATTCATGAAGTTCTGCAAGCCACACAAACACCCGTTGTTTTGGTAAACTCTGCACATGAAAGTTATAATTATTTCATGCTGAATGATTACAAAGGCGGATATATGTCGGGTGAACATTTGGTGAAAAATGGATTCCAGAACATTGGAATGATAAGTACTGTTACCAAAAACAAATCCTCTTCTGAACGAGAGCGAGGTTTTATTGACGCCTTAAAGAATTATAAAATGAATATTGATGAAAGCCTTTTCATTACAGGCGATTCTGAAAAGCATGGTGGCTTTACGGAAGAAGCAGGATTTGAAGCCATCAATAAATATGCTGAAATGGGTAATTTTCCGGATGCTATTTTCTGCGCTAATGATACCCAGGCACTTGGAGCTATTCATGCCATCAACAAACTTGGGATGAGTGTTCCTGAAGACATCGCTTTGATGGGCTATGATAACATCAAATTTTCAAAGTATATGGACCTGACTACCGTGAATCAGAAAATGTATTCCACCGGAGTTCAGGCTACTTCCAGATTAGCAGAAATTATTCGAAATCCGGACCAGAATCTCATTCAAACAACTATAGATCCGGAACTCATAGAACGGGGATCAACTAAAAATTCTAAAAAATAAAGTGAACGCAATCTTTACTACTCAGGAAGCACTCGATCATTGTATTACAGAAACAGCTGTTGAAGGATTACAATCCTACAAAGGAAAAGTCCGGGAGGTTTATGATCTTGGATCAGATAAACTTGGTATAGTTGTAACTGATCGCATATCTGCTTTTGATTATATCATGAAACAAGCCATTCCTTTTAAAGGACAGATACTTAATCAAATGGCTGCTTTTTCTTTTAATAAAGTAAAAGACATTATTGCAACTCACATTATTGATGTTCCACATCCGAATGTAACTATCGCCAAAAAGTGTGATCCGATTCCTATTGAAGTTGTGATCCGTGGGTATTTAACCGGACATGCATGGAGAACTTACAAGTCGGGATTAAGAGAATTATGCGGAGCTCCGCTTCCCGAAGGATTGAAAGAACATGATAAGTTTCCGGAACCTCTCCTCACCCCTGCTACCAAAGCAACGGAAGGACATGATGAAGACATCTCAGAAGTCGATATTCTTAAGCGTGGAATCGTTGATGAAAAACTTTGGAATCAGATCAGAGAAACAGCTTTCAAACTTTTTGAGCGGGGTACTGAAGTTGCTGCCAAACAAGGATTGATCCTGGTAGATACTAAATACGAATTTGGATTGTACAACGGTGAACTCACATTGATCGATGAAGTTCATACCACCGATTCTTCCCGTTACTTTTATTCAGATGGTTATGAAGAACGTCAGGCAAAAGGCGAGCCACAGAAACAACTCTCTAAGGAATTTCTTCGGGAATGGTTGATGGAACACAACTTTCAAGGTTTAGATGGACAAACACTACCTGATCTCCCCGACTCCTTCCGAATGGAAGTGTACGAGCGCTATGCTGAATTATTCGGTTTACTCACCGGAGAAGAATTTGAGCCTAAGTTGGAGAAGGATTTTGATACGGTGTTGGGTGAATTATTAAGAACTTAAATATCTAAGTTCTCTATCGGACTTTTAACATCTTTCATGCTTCGTGAGCTTACATGTGTATAAATCTGAGTTGTAGAAATATGTTGATGCCCTAATAATTCCTGAATAAAACGAATGTCGGTTCCGTTATCCAGAAGATGAGTAGCGAAAGAATGACGCAATGTATGCGGAGTGGCTTTCTTTTTGATATTGGCTTTTTTTCTATGTCTCCTCATTAGTTGTTGAACAGAAGCGCTCGAATATTTCCCTCCATTCTGTCCTTCAAATAAATATTCTGACGGTTTGTACTCTTTCACATACTTTCTTAGTAGCTCTAAAACTTTTGGTGATAAAATAGAATATCTGTCCTTATTCCCTTTTGCTTGGTTAATACGAATTTGCATACGGTCTGAATCAATATCACTAATTTTGATATTGAGGATCTCTCCTAAACGTAACCCTGCCGAATAACAAAGAGTAAAAATTGCTTTATGCTTCAAATTAGTAAATGTATTTAGAAATCTTTGTACTTCTTCCACTGACAGCACTTCTGGTATGGTAGAAGGTTTTTTCATTTTTATATTGAAATCGAAATCACTTTTTTCCAGAAGCACGTTTTCATATAAAAACTTAATAGAAGCAAGATGTTGCTTCATAGTAGAATAGCTGTAGCCTAAATTTTGCTTACAATGGTAAAAGTAATTTTCCAATTCCTTTTCACCAACCTCTTTAAGCTTTTTGGCCTTTATAAAACCAAGAAATAATTTTAATCCGTTCAAATAAGCATTTACTGTATTTGAACTATAATTTTTAAGAATAAGCTGATGTTTGTACTTTGATAATAAATCTTTTGTATTCATTATATTCTTTAAATTTAGTAGAATATGTTGAATAAAACTTAAACATGAAACTGGGATATGATGAACTAAATGCGTCATATTCTTATGTTGGCAGTAATGTAATCCGAATTCACACTACACACGAACTGAATTATTTTTAAAGGACTTATCGCCAAAGATTTTCTTTCTGTGATGGATACCCCAATTATGTAATTC